>Ga0224506_10000320_pt1 | contig 44099 bp, 48 predicted proteins | sample SF_Jan12_sed_USG_2_FD_169108 | JGI IMG/M metagenome (GOLD analysis project Ga0224506, IMG submission 169108) | Sediment microbial communities from San Francisco Bay, California, United States - SF_Jan12_sed_USGS_8_1 | ecosystem: Environmental > Aquatic > Marine > Sediment | place: USA... | reverse complement strand
CCACCTTGCCCAACATAATCGATGCCGAGCAATATTTTTCAGCGGATAACTCAACTGCCCGTTTAACATTTTGCTCTTTTAAGCCGCTGCGTCCACTGACCACAAAATGGGCATGGATCTTGGTAAAAACTTTGGGAACTGCCTCTGCGCGCTCGGACTCGAGTTCCACATAACAAGCACTAATAGGCTGACGGGATTTTTTTAGAATACTTACCACATCATAAGCACTACAGCCGCCCATACCAAGCAATAACATCTCCATAGGCCGAACCCCAAGATTCTGACCACCTCCTTCAGGCGGACCATCCATAACCACAGCGTGACCGCTGGCTGATTCACCGACAAACATGGCGTTATTAACCCATCGAACAACTGATTTCATTTTAAGCTCCCACACCAAGGTGCCGATATGGTACCACAAATGGCAAAAAAACCGTGGTCAAAGCGGTTTTCTGACCTAAACACAAAAGGAAAGAGGTTTTTATGGCCAACCCAATGTCCAATTCGCAAGAACCTGCGAAAACTACTGGCAATAGTACAATTGATCAGTTTCTAGAACACTGTCATTTACGCCGTTATCCAAGCAAAAGTCTGATTATTTACGCCGGTGACACGCCTGATGTCCTGTATTACCTCATCGATGGTTCAGTTGCCGTACTCATGGAAGACAATGATGGCCACGAAATCGTGCTTGCCTATTTAAACAAGGGTGATTTTTTTGGCGAAATGGGTTTATTCGATAATAATCCTGCTGGCCGCTCAGCATGGGTTCGAGCACGTAATGATTGCACACTTGCAGAAATCAGCTATAGCAAATTCCGCTCTATTACCCACGAAAATCCAGATTTGTTATTTGCTTTGGCTGGCCAAATGGCCACTCGTTTACGCAAAACTAGTCGCAAAGTGGGTGATTTAGCATTTATGGATGTAGCCGGACGTATTGCACGCACATTACTCGATTTGAGTAAAGAGCCCGATGCGATTACTCATCCCGACGGCATGCAAATCAAAATCACTCGCCAAGAAATTGGTCGAATTGTTGGTTGCTCGCGTGAAATGGCCGGGCGTGTTTTAAAAGAATTGGAAGAACAAGGCCTGATTTCCGCTTCCGGTAAAACCATAGTCGTGTTTGGCACTCGTTAGCTACGACAAAACTTAACTAAAAAAACAATTTCTCCAACGCCTCTCCCGGACTCACTGCACGCATAAACGCTTCTCCCACAAGAAAACTATTCACATGGTGAGCGCGCATGGTCGCGACATCTTCACCATTCAAAATACCGCTCTCCGTAACAACAATCGTGTCTGGTCCAATCTGATCAAGCAAATCAATCGTGGTTTGTAGACTGACGTCAAAGGTACGTAAATTACGATTATTGATGCCCACCATGGGCAAGTTCAATCTCAAAGCTCGTTGTAATTCCTCGGCATCATGCACCTCAACTAAAACATCAAGTTTTAGTTGTTGCGCCAATGAGGTGAGTTGCTGCAATTGCCTATCGGTCAATGCCGCGACAATTAGTAAAATACAATCAGCCCCAAGAACCCTCGCTTCGTAAACTTGATAGGGATCAACAATAAAATCTTTCCGCAATACTGGAATATCACAAACTGCACGTGCCTGCTGTAAAAAAGCGTCAGCTCCTTGAAAAAAATCCACATCGGTAAGTACGGATAGACATGCCGCACCATGTGATGCATACGATCGAGCGATTTCCGCTGGGTGAAAATTTTCGCGTAAAACACCTTTGCTTGGCGAAGCCTTTTTGATTTCGGCAATTACCGCTGACTGCCCCTGCGCCAATTTCGCTTGCATTGCATTAACAAAACCACGCGTATCGGCAGACTCTCGTGCTTGCACTTGCAACTCATCAAAACTTACACGCTTTTCGCGTTCACTGATTTCTTCTAATTTTCGTTTTAGTATTTTTTTTAAAATGTCGGGAGGATTATTCATTTTTACTCTAACAACTCTGTGAAAAACTGACCAATAATTCTAATTTTTTCATTGCTGCGCCATTATCTATAACCGCTGCGGCTTTCTCTATTCCTTGTTGCATACTATCGGCAAGTCCTGCTGCATAAATCGACGCGCCTGCGTTTAACAAGACAATATCTCTGGCAGGGCCTGATTGCCCACTAAAGATTTGTTTGATCATATGCAAGCTTTGTTGCGCGTCACTCACAGCCAAACTAGCCACATTACCACGTGACAAGCCGAACTGTTCAGGCTCAATATAATAGGTTTTGATTTTACCGTGGCTCAATTCTGCCACAAAGGTTTTCGCGCCAATACTTATTTCATCCATGCCATCATCAGCATGGACGACCAATACGTGTTCACTCCCTAATTGCGCCAACACTTGCGCTAAAGGCTCAACCCAGTCTTTGGAGAAAACTCCGATGACCTGATTAGGTGCTCCCGCAGGATTGGTTAATGGACCCAACACATTAAATACCGTGCGCACACCCATTTCCTTACGTGGACCTATTGCATGTTTCATCGCACTGTGATGCATAGGGGCAAACATGAAACCAACGCCGACTTCATTCACGCAAGCAGCAACTTGATCAGCGTTCAAATCCAATTTAACGCCTGCGGCTTCTAAGACATCGGCACTACCCGATTTGCTCGATACAGATCGATTACCATGTTTCGCGACCTGGGCACCAGCGGCTGCGCTTACAAACGCACATGCCGTGGAAATATTGAAGGTGTTTGCGCCATCACCACCCGTACCGCAAGTGTCGACCAAGTGTGGTCCTTTAACATTTACGTTGGCCGCTAATTCGCGCATAACACTGGCCGCAGCCGCGATCTCATCTACGGTTTCACCCTTCATGCGCAAACCGATGAGGAATCCACCAATTTGTGCAGGTGTCGCTTCTCCTGTCATGATTTGCCGCATTACCGCCTGCATCTCATCTTTACTCAAATTCTGTTTTTCGGTAACCGTTTTAATCGCCTGTTGAAGATTCATTATCGCTGGCCTCCCTCAGTTTTTAAAAAATTGGCTAACATCTCATGCCCCTGTTCAGACAATATTGATTCAGGGTGAAACTGTACGCCTTCGATGGGTAATGTTTTGTGACGCACTCCCATAATCTCATCCACGACTCCTTGCTCACCCTTGGTCCAAGCCGTTAATTCTAGACATTCAGGCAAACTGGACTGCTCTATAACTAATGAATGATAACGCGTAACCTCTAGGGGATTCTTCAAACCCTCAAACACACCGGCCTGCTGATGGTACACCAGCGAAGTTTTACCGTGCATTATTGCTTTGGCGTGAACGATTTTTCCACCAAAGGCCTGGCCGATACTCTGATGCCCTAAACAAACCCCCAATATCGGTAATTTTCCAGCAAAATATTTAATTGCCTCTACAGAAATTCCCGCTTCATTTGGCGTGCATGGACCAGGGGATATCACTAAATGGCTAGGCTGTTTCGCGATGATTTCTTCAATGCTGATTTTGTCATTGCGATACACCTCAACTTCCACACCCAGCTCACCAAAATATTGCACCAGGTTGTAAGTGAATGAGTCGTAATTATCGATCATCAATAACATAGTTTTTACACCGCAAAAAACAGCGAGTTTAGCATGACAACCTAAGCTCTGACACTGGCACAACTTAAGAAATGCACGCCACAGGCGATATAAGGCACTAATCCTTCCGTCCGACCAATCGGCATTGAATTTGAAAGCCAAGCGGAGCATGAGCCATATGAACAGCAAAAACTCATTGATTTTATTAACACTTATTAGCTTGAGCCTATTTAGTGTGAGCGTTTCAGCCGACTATACTGCTGATCGTATTGCCATGGATGTAGGCACCAGCAACAAAGGCGTTCATATTGCCCGTGCGATATTACAATGGGATTGGCGCAAACGGGAAGACAGTCAGTGTTTCTGTGATTTGTCTTATATTGAGGTAGATGTAAGCCATTGGAAACCAAAAACCGCTTCGATTGGCGAAAGCTATTTGACCGATATCGGTATCAAGCCTGTATTTCGCTTGGATCGACCACCTTTAGCCGCTTGGTTTAAAGCACGCCCATTTCTTGAAGGTGGTGTCGGCATTCATTATCTAAGTGCCGTTAACTTACCCAACACTCGCTTTTACACTTCCACCCAGTTCCAATTCGGTGAACATTTTGCCTGGGGTTTTAGCTTCAAAAATGGCCTGGAGCTCAGTCAGCGCTTCCTCCACCTATCCAATGGGGCCATCCGCAAACCTAATCCGGGAATTAACTACAAAATCATTCACGCTTCACTGCGCTTTTAAAAGTCGCTTTTACTCTACTGATTGATTGCCTATAATCCTGGCTGTTTTGCCAAGGATTTAGTTTTTATCATGATGACTGCTATCGCCAAGTCCATAGTTGAGCACCGTTTATTCCAACCTTTCATCATTGGCGTTATTCTGTTTAACGCTGTGCTTATCGGCATGGAGACTTATCCAGGGGCAGTGAACGTCTTTGGTACGAGTCTTGAGCACCTCGATCAAATCTGTTTATGGATTTTTGTAATCGAAATCGTGCTCAAAATCATTGCACTGGGGCGCAAACCTCATTTGTTTTTCACCAGCGCCTGGAATAATTTTGATTTTATAATCGTTGCGCTGGCTTTCGTACCTGGTTTGCAAGGCCAAACCACTGTGTTGCGTTTGATTCGACTATTGCGAGTGCTACGCCTGCTTAGCGCTATGCCGAATATGCAAATCATGATAATTGCTTTGATTCATAGTATTCCTCGCATTGGTCAAATGGCCTTAATGGCGAGTTTGTTGTTCTACATATATGCAGTTATTGGCACGACTTTGTTTGCTGAACATGACCCTCAGCACTGGGGCACATTACATATTTCCTTATTAAGCCTATTCCGCATTCTCACCTTGGAAGACTGGACCGACTTAATGTATAGCGGCATGGAGGCTTATGACTGGGCCTGGGTATTTCATGTAAGCTTTGTTTTGCTCGCTACGTTTATCATTTTTAACATGTTGATTGGAATTATACTTAGCAGCATGGAAGAAGCACGAGTCGAAGTGGAAAAAGAGAATAATAAGTCCAACGCAGACACACAAGAGAAACTCGACGAAATAAAAAGAGCGGTTGAAAGCCTGGAACAACATATAAAGGATAAGTCTTAAAATCCAATGCGAAAACAATTTTATTTTTTTACCTGCTGGATTTTTTTCTGGTTTAGCAGCACCGTTACGGCACAACCCATTCGCATCGAACCCAATAACACAGCCGAGTTGATGCAATTATTACTTAAAGATTCATCACAAACTTATTTTGTTAAACATTTGCCAAGTGATTTCCCACTTATTGAAGACATCAACATCAAAAAAAAATTATTTCTAAGTTCGCTAATCCCTCTGGTTGAAAGCGAAAACACTCGCATATTAGAACAACGTCAACTGGCAGCTGAATTGCTGAGAAATTCAAGAATTTTGCCGCGGCAAGACCATCAATTATGGCTAGACAGCTTATACCGTAAATACAACATGCAAACCCAGCGAGATCGGCAACAATTGTTGCGACGGGTTGATGAGGTACCGATGGCTTTAGTATTAGCACAGGCCGCCATGGAAAGCGGCTGGGGCAATTCCCGTTTTGTTTTACACGGCAATAATTTGTTTGGTCATTGGACGTTTAATAAAAATCAAGGTATCAAACCTAAACACGCCGCCCCAAATACAAACCATTACGTAAAAAAATTTCCAGACTTACGTAGCTCCATTCGTCAATACCTACATAATATCAACACCAATCACGCCTATCGTGAATTGCGCCAATGGCGTGCAGAAATGCGTGATAGCCATCAAGACCTCGACCCATTTCGCCTAGCCGATGCTTTGTGGCGTTATTCACAGATGGGAAACGATTACGCTGAAGCATTGCAACAAATTATGCGTTCACGTATGTTTCAAGAAACTGTTAAGCTTAATTCGATAAACTAATCACCACAGCAAATTCCAACTGTGGTAACCAAGAGGTAAACCATGTTTACAGCAGAGACAGTTATTGGTGGATTTATCACCCTAATCTTAATGCTTATCGCCTATAAACTACCGCATATACGCTGGTTTCATAAATCCACCATGGCTTTAGTCATGTTATTTGATTTAGCCATGCCGTTTTATCTCTACATGAATCGTGATTGGAAAGAACGTTTGATCGATGGTGGAGAAATTTTAAATTTTCTAATTTGGATGCATATTGGCCTGGTGGTTACACTTTATATACTTTATTTCATGCAAATCAAAGCGGGGAAGGCTTTGGCTAAAGGTGACGAAGAGCAACGTGAAAATCATCGCAATCAAGGTCGAGGAATTTTGTTAACTCGCACCTTGGTTTTACTTACCGGCGCTTTATTATACGAGCCACCTGAATAGACAAACAAAAAAAGCCCGCGAACAATAGCGGGCTTTTTTTCAGATTAGAATCAATTAACGCGATAAACGACGCTTCTCTTCGATTAAGTCGTGAATCATAGGCGTTAAAATTATTTCCATAGCAAATCCCATTTTTGCAGCCGGCACGACTATCGTGTTCGGACGCGACATAAATGAATCAGCAATCATATTCAACAAATAAGGGAAGTCCACTTTCTTCGGGTCACGGAAACGAATCACAATAAAACTTTCGTCTGGCGTCGGAATATCGCGCGAAATGAATGGGTTCGACGTATCCACTGTGGGTACCCGTTGGAAGTTCACATGAGTACGTGAAAATTGCGGCGTAATAAAATGAACATAATCATGCATACGACGAAGAATCGTATCGGTAACGGCTTCAGCGGAATAACCACGCTGGGCAGTATCACGATGGATTTTTTGAATCCACTCAAGATTCACAATTGGCACCACGCCAATTAATAAATCCACAAATTGTGCAACATTAACACCTTCTGACGCTACACCACCGTGCAATCCTTCATAGAACAATAAGTCGCTATTCGGTGGAATATCTTCCCAAGGTGTAAATTCGCCTGGTTGTTGACCATAAGGCGCGGCTTCTTCTTCAGAGTGCAAATATTTGCGTGTTTGGCCAGCGCCGGTTTCACCATAAACGCGGAACAAATCTTCCAGTTTATCGAAAATATTACCTTCTGGACCAAAGTGACTCAGTATACGACCTTCATCTTGCGCTTTAGCTATCGCTTGTTTCATCGCCACTCGGTCAAAACGATGAAAACTATCACCCTCAACCACGATCGGACTAATTCCCTCACGACGGAAAATATGTTCGAATGCATTTTTTACCGTGGTGGTTCCAGCGCCTGATGAACCCGTGACACACACTACAGGGTGTTTAGCAGACATAAATTTCTCCTTCACAAAACTATAAAAATCGGTATCGCCTGAGGATTGTAAATTGCCGGTTTGTACCTGATGCACCGGACGAGTGAGGCTGATTACATTCAGCCCACAATCCCTACAGAAGCCGCGAAAAGAGCGCAAGTATACCGAATTTCGCGTTATTTGTACTCTCTAACACAGAAAAAACCACCGCCTTCACTTAAGCCTTTGACTTTAATGTAATTATTTCTAGGTTTGAGTGTATGTGCTAAGATGTTAATAGTTTTCCTCAGTCTATACACATGCGCAAAAACAACACTTACCATTCCATCTGTATCATCCGTTTATCAGCCCTCGGTGATATTTGCCATGTCCTGCCAAGCATACGCTGTATTCAAAAGGCTTATCCACGTGCACAAATAACCTGGATCATTGGCAAGCTTGAAGCACAAATGTTAGCTGGAATCGAAGGTATTCGTTTCATTGAATTTGATAAAAAAAAGGGTCGACGAGCATTCAAGGAATTAAAAAGCAAGCTAAAAAAGCAACGCTTTGATTTGCTACTGCACATGCAAACCTCAGCACGAGCTAACCTTATTGCTTGGCAAATTAAAGCAAAAATTAAAGTAGGCTTTGATTGGGCGCGGTCTCGTGAAGGCCATTATTTAGTTTGTAATCGCCATCTCCCAGCCATTACAAAACCGCAACACCAGCTAGAAGATTTTCTTGATTTTCCACGTTATTTAAAGCTCGACACTTCTGAACTACGTTGGGACATTCCCATTCCTGATGCAAACAAACATTATCTTGAACAATTTATTCCAGCGAATAAAAAAATCATTGTTGTTAATGCATGCTCTAGCCCCTCAAAAAGAGTTTTTCGAAATTGGTCACCCCACGCTTACGCCGACGTCATCAATTATCTGCAGCAAGAGTCCCAGCGAGTGGTCGTTTTGTGTGGTGGATTGAGCCAGTTTGAACGCAATACCAGCGAAAAAATAATGACCTCCTGTAACAAAATGCCAATAAACTTAGTCGGTAAAACTTCCATCAAACAATTACTGGCTTTGTTGCAACAAGCCGAGTTACTCATCACATCCGATTCCGGCCCCGCACATATGGCGAATGCTGTCGGAACACCAGTAATCGCGTTGCATGGCGCTACTAATCCCGCACAAATTGGGCCTTATTTAAGCCAGGAATGGGTGGTGTCAGTTTACGCAGAGGGTGTAAAACAAGAATACCAAAAATCCGTGGAACAAATGCCGTGGGGCACACGTGTACATTTAGAAAATGTAATGGAAATGATCAGTAGCAAGCAAGTTATTGATATGCTCAAACGTTTTTATGCAAACACAAAACAGCTCATAGATAATTGATTTAATTATTTAAGCCCTTATGTAATGGCGCCGATGAAATAAATTACATACATCGAAGAGGTCATCCTCATGTCGCGGCTTTTTTTCTGCATCCTTTTCCTTCTTTTTATTAGTGCTTGCGCAAACACACCCAACAAATCCAAACAAAATATTATTCTTTCTGACGACGGCCTAAGCGAAATATCTCTGCAAAAAAACTGGCGTAAACAACACAATCTAAACCAGGTTGCATCCATCCAAGCCGCAGACATGCAACGTGAGCTTTACCTCATTGTCATTAGCGAACAGGTCGACCCTAGCCGCGGGATTAGCTTGACCGATTATTCACGCCTCACCGTTAGCAACATTGCCAATAACCTCGAACAAGCAGCAATTACTGACCAACACGAATTGATAATTGATGGCCAAAAAGCTATTCAAACCGAAGTACGCGGCATTATTAACAACATTGGCATTCACTATATCAGTACCGCTATTGCAGGTAAAAACGCCTATCACCACGTATTGTCGTGGACGCTGGCATCTTTAATAAATGTTAACCGTGATCGACTAGTCGCTGCCACTGATGGATTTAGTTTGTCGGATAATCAACGCAATCCTGTTGCCAAACAATATTTTCAATTTGACTGGCCACAGGATTTACATGCCGAAGTGGAATTTAAGATTACCGACGAAAAAATTATTGCTGGCGAATCTGATCGCAAAGTCATTTCCGGTCACTACGATTTAGCGACGCAAGGCCAAAAAAATCATCTATTGGTCAGCTCCAATAACACTAGCATTACCGTTGAGGACGCTAGTGAGGAGCAAGCATCAAACGAAATCACAAATATGCTGGCGCAACTAACCGCACAAACACCTTCGTTTCTAGTCACTCCACAAGGCACGTTTCATCGTATTGTCGATGCCGAACCCATGCGGAAAAAAGCGCTCACTATCGTTAACAAAAAGATAGACGAATTAGCACCTAATCGAAAATCACAAATTCGACAAAACATAGAAAAAGTGTTGTCAGACTCGACAATTTCAACTTTGCTAAATGAATATTGGAATGAGTTAGTTGGTTACTGGGCCGACGGCACTATGGCTCAAGGTGAAACCATACGTGCCAGTGGCACTTATCAACTTCCCATGCTGCATGACAAACAAACCGAAATGGAAATTACTTATGAGTTTATCGGCAACGTCCCATGCACCGATAAAGATATGAAAAAAAGTTGTGTGCATCTGCGCACCCGCAGCATAGTCAATGCGGATAATGCGCGGGAAGCCATGGGACTCTATTTATCCGACGTAGCCCAACAAAAGGTGAATATCCATTCCATGAGCATACAATCAATCGTTGATTTGGTGTCAGACCCACACACATTATTGCCTTATAGTGTTACCAAAACCAAAAGCAATACTTTGAATTTTGATATCTCTGGCCAAAAGACTACAACTGAAAAAATTGAAGTTTACGAATCATCTTTCAAATATAAAAAACGGGGCACTTAAGGCCCCGTTCTTTTATCTGAATCATCAGCAAAAAACTTATAGTGGTTTAATTACCAACTCTTCAGCGCTTGCTTTCAAGAAACCATATTTAGCATAGATGTTTTGCGCATCGTCAGTTGCTAAATATTCAAGATAGCGCTTAGCGTTAGCTTGATTACGGCCTTCTTTCAAAGTACCAATGGCATAGCCGACTTTGCTTTCTTTATTGTAAGGTGCTGGAATTGATACACCCTCAATATTGCGCTTATCGGTTTTTGCCTCAACTACTTCAGTCGTCCAAACAATGCCTACATCGGCTTGACCGTTTTCAATTCGATGAGGTGTTTCGCGGTGATGACGTGCAGTGAACCAAGTTTTACCTTCAACTGCCCAGCAAGATTTACATTTCTTGTCAGCAGTGACTTTTTCGTAAAGCCCAAGGTCTTTCAACATTTCAGAACCATAGAACTTGAAAATACCTTCAGTCAATGGATTTGGATGTGATTGCACGATATCGTCACGACCTAAATCTTCAACACCTTTGATACCTTTTGGATTGCCTTTGGCAACCATCAACTCAAGTTTGTTGTGAGTGTAAACGATGTGATCTTCCATCTTACCCTCTTTTTTCAACTTCTTGAGATGTTTGATATTTACACTGGCAAATAAGTCAGGATTCATTGCTGTGTTTTGGCCATCGATTTGGCCTTGCTTAAGAATTTGGCCTTTTAAAATTTGGCCAGGTGGAATTGTTTCAACATAAATGGTTTTGATATCAGGGTTTTTCGTTTGGAAATCCTTAATTAACTCTTCCATTACCATGAACTGGTTACCCGCCAAATACATTACTAAGTCTGACGTATAAGAATCACCGATTTGACCGTAATCAATTTTCCCACCCGTGTGGAAAGTACGATAATCATGGCCATGACCAGCATCTTTTTTTCCACCCATGCCGGCACAACCGACGGCTAGGCCTAACGCAATCACAGCGGTACCTAGTGTTTTTGCTACTGTTTTCATTATTTCTCCCTCATCGACAAGTATGATACTCCATAGGTAACTGCTTATATTCCCCTCTCAACCGAACACTATCCCTGTCAATAAGCAGCACCAATTCCTAATAGGAACCTCAGTTTTTAACACTACGGTTTTAGCTAAGCAAGCTCCACATTCAAAAAACTGAGAAAATAAGGTAAGATTGCGCGCTACAACCTTATTCACCCAAGCCAGATTAATCTATGTATAAATATTTCTTAAGTGGTTTTGATCTCGACCAGGAAACAGCAGAACTGATTGCCGGCCGCGTCCGCGCAGAAACATTGCAACAAGGAACTTATGGCTATCGCTTTTCCCTCAGTGAAAAACTAACTACCGACGAAACCGTAGGTATTGGAGAAGACTATGAGTGTGACATCTTAAACCTGCCTTTAGAGTTTAATCCAGACGATGTCAAGTTAGTTATTTCCGATATGGATTCGACCTTTATAGCAATAGAATGCATTGACGAAATAGCCGATTTCGCAGGGAAAAAGACCGAAGTTTCGCAAGTCACTGAACGCGCCATGCGCGGTGAGCTCGACTTTGCAGCATCCCTAACCGCTCGCGTTAGTTTATTAGCAGATTTACCCGCAAGTGTGCTTGACCAGGTATATGAACAGCGCTTAACACTGAACCCGGGAGCTCATGAATTGGTTCAGCAACTAAAAAAGCATCAAATAAAATTTGCATTGGTATCCGGTGGATTTACCAGCTTCACTAAACGCCTAGAAACAGAATTTGAATTAGATTACACCCGCGCCAATAAATTGGAAATCAGCAACAACAAACTCACCGGAAAAGTCTTAGGTGATATAATTGGCGCCGAAGCAAAACAAGCCTATTTACTTGAGCTTTGCCGACAACTTAATATTTCTCCACAACAAACAATTGCCCTGGGCGACGGTGCCAACGATTTAAAAATGATGCAACAAGCCGGATTGAGTGTGGCCTACCGTGCAAAACCTACCGTGCAACAGCAAGCTAATTGCGCGCTTAATCACTCAGGATTGGATGCGGTCTTAAACTTGTTATCGCTATAATTTACATTTTGTAACTTGCTGTGAACCAATCCACATTTTCGCTAATACAATGCTCCAAAAAGACGATATAGAACACAGTTTGCACACACCATAGGAGCTTGTTCAAGCTAAGCAAAAAAAGGGAGTTAAAAACGCACAGGAGTGGCTGCTTGGCGTTGACTCGAAGAAAAAATGAATAACGTCGATCACCCTCGCATAATATGCACTGATTTAGCCGCTGGTTACCACCGCAATATCACCGTCGCCACCAGCATCGCTGGCGCAGTAACTTTTTTTGGCGCGTTTAATATCGGTTTATTATTTTTCTCAATATTAATAGCGTAATAAATCTTGAAACCCACACAAGGCGCAAATATCCTAATTTTTGCGCCCTGTTTATTTATAGAAAAGTCGCTAACCACTGCAAAGCTTTGTCTTCATCATCGAAAATTTTAACAGGAATCGGCCAATTCGTTATATGAAAGAACGAATCAATTAATTCTTTTGTGTCTTGGCCTTCTTTTGTCGTTATGTCTACCGCATAGGCTAATGCACTCACTGAATTTAGAACAAAATTTAAATTCATATCCCGTGTTTCAGCCGCATAACCTTTTAAATGCTGAAATTGAACCAATAAGGGCCGTTTTCTATCCGACAATCGATTGCGCTCGTCCGCCACAAACATGGCACAAGGTTTGGAAATAATTGAGTCAAAATGATATTCACGAAAAATCCCGTCATCCCCCAATATTAAGCTGGGAAATTTTTTTTCATTTGCGATGGACATTGTTTTTCAATACCTCAACATAGAATAGAAGACATAGAGACCCATTGCATTCAAGCCCAAAAAACAAGAATTTTTTATGTACGCTATTCAGTTTAGCACAAAAACAAATTATTCAATTTTGAGAAAAAAATAACGACTGAACATTAGGAAATGTTGGGTAAATTTTTTACCGTACAAGCAATATCAAAATAACTATTTTCGACGAAAAGCCAAATCCCACACTTCATGCCCCAAACCCTGACCACGTTTTTCAAATTTGGTTAATGGTCGAAAATTAGCGCGTGGTGCGAAATCGTTTTTTGGATATATATTTTCTAATCGCTTTTCCTGCAATAAAACTTCACGCATGTGATCAGCATAGTGCTGCCAGTCAGTCGCTAAATAAAGTTCACCGCCGAATTTTAGCTTTTGCGTAAGCAAATGGATAAAACTTGCTTGAATCAAACGCCGCTTATGGTGTTTTTTCTTATGCCACGGATCCGCGAAAAAAATGCAAACCCGATCCAAACTTTTATCCGGCACTTGTTTTTGCAAAAACTCTACTGCATCAGTAAGCACTACTTTGGCATTATTACAATTATGCTCTTGTAGCTGATGAATCAGATGACCCGCGCCTGGACGAAAAACTTCTACACCTACAAAATTTATTTCCGGATGCTGAACGGCTTGGGCGAGGAGACATTCGCCTTTACCGAAACCAATTTCCAAATGCACTGGTGCTATACGACCAAAAATTTGCTGAAAATCCAACAACCCATCACTGGCCTCGATCCCATAACGTGGCCAGTAGTCAGTCAAGGCACGCTCTTGTCCCAGCGTGAGTCGACCTTCACGACGAACAAATGAACGTACAGTACGTTTATGAATGGGTTCTTGACTCATTGAAATTAGAAAAATAAACCATCCACCGGTGATGATGCGCTAGCGTAGGCTTTTTTGGCAATGCGGCCTGCAAGGTAGGCTTCACGGCCAGCCTCAATGGCTTTGCGCATAGCTGAGGCCATGAGTATTGGATTTTTTGCACCAGCGATAGCCGTATTCATTAATACACCATCACAGCCGAGCTCCATGGCAATTGCAGCATCCGACGCAGTACCTACACCAGCATCCACCAAAATTGGAACATTGGCATTTTCCACTATCTGGCGAATATTGTAAGGATTACGAATCCCCAAGCCGGAACCAATTGGTGCAGCTAGGGGCATAACCGCAACACAACCCATTTCTTCGAAGTTTTTGGCTGCAATTGGATCGTCATTAGTGTAAACCATGATCTTGAAACCATCTTTGATTAAGGTTTCAGCAGCTTTATAGGTTTGCCGAATATCGGGAAACAAGGTCTTCTCATCCCCAAGCACTTCCAATTTCACTAGATCATGACCATCAAGTAGTTCACGCGCTAAACGACAAGTGCGAACCGCATCCTCAGCGGTGTAACACATGGCCGTATTGGGTAAATATACATATTTAGATGGCGGCAAAACGTCGACAATATTCGGCTCACCTGGGTTTTGGCCCATATTGGTCCGGCGCACGGCGATAGTTACAATCTCTGCGCCACTCGCTTCAGTCGCTAACTGGGTTTCTTCCATATCTTTATATTTGCCCGTGCCGACCAAAAGACGAGAGCGATATTGCACTCCGTCAATAACTAGGGGATCTTGAATATTGCGATTTTCTGTATTCATTTATTTACTCTCGATTTTAATTGGCACCACCACCAATGGCGCGCACGACTTCGACAACTTCGCCACCGCTGAACTGGTGCTGGGCATATAAACTCCGCGGCAAGATTTCCTGATTCACTTCCATAGCAATGCGTTGCTCAGATAAATCCAGCATATCCACGAGCTGCTGGGCTGTACAATTTTGCGGAAGTTGAATGGTTTCACCATTTAATCGGATTTCGATGGTTTGCATGATAAATTCCCTAGCCAATAACCCCGGTTTGAAACAAAAACAAGCCGACACTCACAGCCGCTGATACTAAAAATATACTTAAAAGAATAAAAGCCATCACTAAACGCATGGATATTTCCTTCAAAAAATGGCCAGGTATTATACGCTATTCTGAATCTTTTGATGCAATCTGCAACGAACCATTGCACTCAGGGCAATAAGTCCATTTAGGCAATTTATCACTTGCATCCATTTCAATAATGATTTCCTTGTGATGATGAGGGCATAAACCAACAACTTTTTCCTTACTATCTTCCTGCTTGGAACGCGCCACAAAAAAAACAGGGCCAGCAATAAGAAAAGCGGGAACGAGGAAAAAGTGAGCAATTGGAATAAATAAGGTAACAGCAGCACCTAACAAACAAATACCTAAAGCCGTCAGTGCGCGCTTACTCCGGTCGGATGCGCTATATCGTGTTAGAAATAAATGTGCCGTCTGCGACTTCTTGTCCGCCGCATTTAACAAAACATCGATTTGCTCTTGAGTTGCCATAAATTCCTCTGTCCTTGTTACAATGCCACACCTTTACAATATAAGCCTATCATGAAGAAAAGCAGCACCAAACCACTTAAACCTGAACAATTCGCCCAGCAATTGCTCGCCTGGTACGATATCAATGGCCGAAAAAATCTTCCGTGGCATCAACAAGCCAATGCTTACAAAGTCTGGCTATCCGAAATCATGCTGCAACAGACTCAGGTCACCACAGTGATTCCCTATTTTCAACGTTTTCTACGTCGCTTCCCCACACTGTCTGATTTAGCAGGAGCAGATCTAGATAGTGTGTTAAGCCTTTGGTCAGGTTTAGGTTATTATGCCCGAGCGCGCAATTTACATGCTTGTGCAAGACAAATACTCGATAAACATCACGGTGAGTTTCCTCAAGATTATGAAACCGTAATGCAGCTACCTGGCGTGGGTCGCTCAACAGCCGCCGCCATACTTGCACAGGCCTTTGGGCAACGTCATGCCATCCTCGATGGAAATGTTAAAAGAGTTTTAGCACGTTTGCACTGTGTCGCTGGTTGGCCAGGTTCGCATAAAACCAGCGAGACTTTATGGACGTGGGCAGAACACTACACTCCATATGAACGCTTAGCCGACTATACCCAGGCAATAATGGATTTAGGAGCTTTGATTTGCAGCCGCGGCAAACCAAAATGTGTGGCGTGTCCTATCACTAACGCTTGCCTTGCGCACCAAACCCAAACAATTGAAAAGTTTCCTGAACCCAAACCCAAAAAACACATCCAGCTCAAAAAAGTTCGTATGCTTCTAATTGCCAATGACAAACAGGAATTACTACTTGCTAAACGTCCACCAGCTGGCATATGGGGTGGATTATGGAGTTTACCCGAGTGCCCCTGGGAGCAAGATATAGAAACCTGGATTAACCAGACCCTTGGAATCATTTGCGAGCCGCTGGAAGAATTTAATGTAATACGCCACAGCTTTAGTCATTTCAACCTCGACATCTACCCGGTTCTTTTAAAAACCGAGGATAATGCTGTGAAATTAATGGAAGCGACTCCCACCATCTGGTATAAAAGGCGGCTCAATTCAAAATATGGCTTAGCAAAGCCCGTACAAACACTGGTAGAATATTTTTTTGATCGAATTAATACAGGAGCAGAACAATGACGCGTATGGTGAATTGTGTAAAATTGGGCAAACAAGCAGAAGGCTTGGATCGGCCTACTTATCCCGGTGATTTAGGGAAGCGCATCTATCAAAACGTGTCCAAAGAAGCTTGGGCCGCTTGGGTTAAACAGCAAACAATACTAATAAATGAATACCGTTTAAGTCCAATCGAACCGAAAGCTCGGAAGTATCTTGAAGAGGAAATGGAGAAATTTTTCTTTAGTGAAGAAGGCACTTCCCTGCCCCAGGAATTCACTCCGCCCTCCAGCTAAGGGCGTTATTAAACTCAAATTCAATTTCAAGCTATTGTCGCCTATGAAAACCCCAATTTTACTTGACTAGGCACAGCAAGATCGCTTTAATACGCCTTCTCTCGTGGCCAGGTAGCTCAGTCGGTAGAGCAGGGGACTGAAAATCCCCGTGTCGACAGTTCGATTCTGTCCCTGGCCACCATTTTTAAACATCATAGAGCATAATTTCCACCAGCAGTAATTAATGCCCAAAACTGGCAGACTATACGCTGTTAGTAACTAAGACGACTCGGATTTTGAGTTTTAGTAAAAATGAATGCTATTCACATGAACATAATGAATCTTGTTCTATTCACTAGCATTATATGATTATCCAAGATAGAACTTAACCTAATCTGCACACTAACCAATACCAGAAAAAAACATATTGTTTTTGGTTCATTATAGCTTAGTTACTATCACCCACTGCTTCTGATAATACTTGTTGCTTTTGCACCACTGCATCCAAATTATCAACTAATTGCTTCATCGAATTTACTTTCCGTTGCTCACTATCATTGCTCAACGCTGCGAGAATTCGTGTATCTTGGTTTTGTATTTTTAAGTCCAAATTACGCAACCTCTCCAAAATCAATTCATTCGTGGTTTTATCCAAACTCGCCTGGTTCTTACTATTTTTTTCCATACGACTGACTTTGGAGTTTATATGATTCACATTCCGCAACTGATCACTAACTTTGGCAAGCTCAGCATGCACTTTTTCTAGTTCTAGCTTGAGTTCTAAAATTTCTTCTTCAGCATAAGAAGTGTTATCTTCATCCGGTTGAAATTCAGCAATTGTTGCTTGCACATCCGTTAGAATTTTTTTTGTTAAATTATCATCGTTCATGCGGTCAGTAACCAGCGATACAATAGTGATTAGCGCGGTACCTAGCACCACAGGAACAAGATAACGTTTCAAATAATCCGAAATTGATTCAAAAACTGAATCCGTAATTCGATTCATCAGTGTTTTAGGCGCAACAACCGGCTCCAATGGTGGTACGCTGGCTTCACTAACCGGATTGTCACTTTGACTATTTCCCTGATCACTATTGTCATTCGAATTGCTCATCGCAAACCTCTCATTCATAAGGATAAAACAAGCTTGGCAGCAATAGTTCACTTGTCAAGTTAATTGCAGGCTCAGTTGACATTTGGCACACAACTGATGCGCAACTCAAACCGACTGCCAGAGGATAATACCAACAAGCGTCATCCAAATTATCAAGCACATGGACTTTGGGCTAGCAAAATGGCGGGGGTTGCCATTGGGCTAATTTCCTATATACAACACAAAATATATTAAATCCAAACAACCCATAAGCTAAACAATCCAGTTAAAAATCCAATGCCCCAAACGGATTAAGTCCAGATAAAAGTGTTCAAAACAAAAACTATAAGTGAGCTAAGAATGTAAACAATCTTTCAGAGCCTACTTATCAAATCTGATTATTCTTCAACAGTTTTTTTCTATAAATGCAGCAACAATAGACGATAGCTAAATTGAATAAAAATTTTTGTGAAGGAATTAGCAATGAAAGCAAAACTGGATATCATTATCATCCTTGCCTCGCTCGTCGCAGGTATTTTTTTAAGCATTGTCGATAACCCCATCACCGGCTCTATCGCCACTTTAGGTATATTGATTGTGTGGGAATTATTACCTCAAATCCCTCTATTCCGCAAAGAAAAGGCGGCGCCCTAGCAGAATAACCAAGTAAATATATCTAATAATATTATTAGTATTTTTATCCAAGTATTAATATATTCTAATTTAATGTAATACGCCCCAGATATAGACTAAACTTATTAATTAAAGTCATATCTGGGAGGACATTCCATGCGTAATATCAAAACCTTGGCAGTAGTTAGTTTGGCTATTGCAATCAGCTTTCCATTATTAAGTCATGCTGCAGGAAATGCACAAGCCGGCAAAAGTAAAGCGGCCTTGTGTGGCGGTTGTCATGGTGCTGAGGGTATTAGCGTTAGCCCTGAAGTACCCAATCTAAAAGGTCAGAAAGCAGCTTACCTAATCAAAGCCGTAAAAGATTACAAAACCGGGGCCAGAAAAAACCCAATGATGGCACCAATGGTGGCAGCACTAAGTGATCAAGATATTGCTGATATTGCCGCTTATTTCTCCAGCTTATAACTTTTCCATAGATTATCGGCGCCGGGAGTTCTCTACTCCCAGTGCCATACACATCACAGAAAAATTGAGGTGAATGAATAATGTCCCAAGACAAGGATAAGGCGCAGCCACAAGATCCGGAGCGCCGCGAATTTTTGACCACTGCTACCGGTGTGGTAGCTGGCGCAGGCATTGTTGCTACAAGCTGGCCTTTCATAGCGAGCATGAATCCAAGTTCAGAAGTTTTATCCAAAGCCACGACAGAAGTTAGCTTGACAGGCTTACAACCCGGCGCTGTAAAAACCGTTGAATGGCAGGGCAAGCCTGTATTTATATTACATCGCACAGATGAGCAAGCTACCGATATGGATAAAACTGAAGGTGGAAAAGATCCACAAAAAGATACTTCACGAGTTAAAGACCCCAATTGGCTTGTCGTCGTGGGTTTATGCACACATCTGGGTTGTGTTCCACAACGCAAAGATCAAGGTTGGTTCTGTCCATGTCACGGTAGTGTTTATGACAATAGCGGACGAATACTAAAAGGGCCTGCACCGCGAAACTTGGATTTACCTCCCTATGAATTCATTGGGGAAAATAAAATTCTAATTGGAAAAGCCAAAGCTTAACGGGAGGGCGTAAGATGGCTAATAAAATCATGGCTTGGATTGACGAGCGCTTTCCACTCACAAATATTGTAAAACACGAAATCACCGATTATCCCACTCCGCGTAATCTCAGTTACTGGTGGAATTTCGGTTTTCTTGCTGGTTTTGTTCTAGTCATTCAGTTGATTAGCGGAATATTTCTAGCAATGCACTACAAAGCTGATACTTCATTGGCTTTCGACTCAGTCGAACACATTATGCGCGAAGTCAATTACGGTTGGTTAATTCGATATATGCATTCAACCGGCGCCTCTGCCTTTTTTGCCGTCATTTTTATTCACATGGCGCGCACACTTTATTATGGTTCGTACCGTGCTCCACGCGAACTCATGTGGTGGACCGGCCAAATACTTCTAATTATGTTAATGGCGACTGCGTTTTTTGGTTACCTATTACCTTGGGGGCAAATGTCTTATTGGGGCGCACAGGTTATTACCAGTCTCTTCGGCACAGTACCGTTTCTTGGGGATGAAATAGTTGTTTGGTTGCGCGGGGATTTTGCTGTTGGTGACGCCACCTTAACACGATTTTTTGCACTGCATTATTTGTTTCCATTTTTAATTTTTGGCATGGTCGCAATCCATTTGGTCGCACTGCATATGGTTAAAAGCAGTAATCCTTCCGGGATTGACTTACAGGCCAAAGATAATATTCCATTACATCCTTATTTTACCGCCAAGGATTTTTATGGACTGGGTGTTTTCTTAATCGTATTTAGTTTGATCCTGTTTTTTAGGCCTAATCTCTTTATCGAACCTGACAACTATATACCGGCGAATCCTATGCAAACACCGGCGCATATTGTGCCCGAATGGTATTTCTTACCTTTTTACGCAATTTTACGCGCGATTCCCGATTTAGTCGGGGGAGTAATTGCAATGGCACTGTCGATATTATTATTCGCTGTCATGCCTTATCTGGATCGTTCGAAAATTCCCGGGGGTGCCCGTTATCGGCCTTTTTATCGAATCATGTTCATTGTATTCGCGATAGATGTCGTCATTTTGGGTTACGTTGGCGCCAAGCCACCCACCGGATTTTTAATTACATTGGGTCAAATATGCACCTTCTTCTATTTTGCATTATTCATGCTGCTACCCTTTGTTTCCAAGCGCGAAGAAAAATGGCTCAGAGCCAAGGGCCTACCGGCTGAAGTCGAAGCACTAATTGCCAGTGATGAGCGACAGCGGGAAATACAACGCAAGGAGGCTCTTAGAAAATGAAACAGCTATTGAGTCTTTTTATTATTTATTTGTTCTTGGCAAGCAGCAGCAGTTTTGCTGCAAGTGACAATGGCCACCCACTGGCAGACATTAAACTTGATCGTAGTCAAGCTGCACTACAAAGAGGAGCAAATGCAGTCATTAATAGCTGCATGTTATGTCATCAACTCAAGTACATTAAGTATCGCAATTTGCTGGATATAGGCTTTGATCAAGCGACTGTAGACGCCATGCGTAAAGACAATCCCATGAGCAGCTTATTACCAACTGGCTTAGATAAAAAGTTAGTAGAAGATATGTTTGGAATCGTGCCTCCTGATTTGGCCCTAATGGCCAAAGCTCGCAAGGGTGGACCAGCATATATTTATACATTACTCACTTCTTATCACGAGCAAGCTGACGGTCGCATTGAGAACTTGTTGTTCCCGGGAATAGCAATGCCCGACCCAACAGCACATAGTGTTACCGAAGATGCCGCTGCCAAAAAAGAAATCGAAGCCAAGATTCTGGATATTGCCAGCTTTTTGGAATGGACTGCAGATCCCCATGCGCAAGAAAGAAAAACCATGGGAATCTATGTAATCATTTATTTGGTCATTCTAACTATCATGTTATACATAGTGAAAAAACGAGTTTGGGCTCGTCTAGATTAACTATGAATTTGTGCAGCAGCGTCTACGGGCGCTGCTGTTTTTCGCCCAACTTCAATTTCAAAAAATAATCTAATTCTGCCACTGGTCCTCAACAAATCGTCCGCCAAATACAATTCTTTTTCACGAATACCATCCATAACTTATGTCATGAACTAGAAAATCTAATTTTACATCTACAAAAAGTACTAGCCGTTTTTTCTGACAATTTCAAAAGCAAACTAGTTTTTCCCTAGGTCAAGGGAATAGATCGAACTAGGCAAACGCCAGACAAAATATAAATTTGCAAAAAGAGGTAAAAATAACTGGAGTCAATGAGTTTGTATTGCTTCGATATACCACTCTATTAAAAACCTTTAAAGCAAACATAACCAAAACTTTGGCTCTGCTGAATAAGTTTGCAGCATCAATATTGATGCAATAGTAATTCGTTTCAAGAAAATAAACGTTTAGCTGCAATACCTGTCCAATACTGAAACCAATAACCTTGCAAATATTAGAGTATAATGATAAAGTAAAACGTTTAATATCCCAACTAGGTGACTGACCATGAGTCTAAAAAAATCATATAAACTATTGATTTTAATATCTCTAGCTTTACCAATGTCAAAGTTATTTGCACTGGAAGAAGTGGTAGACTTGCAACAAGTTGCACAAAAGGCAAAATCTCAAGGCTTACCGATAATGGTCATGTTTGGCGCCACGCATTGTGAATATTGCGAACGTCTTGAGGCCGATCATTTAGGCCCTATGGACCTCAGTCAGGAATATAAAAATCGGGTCATCATTCGAAAATTGAACATCGACCGTGGTGATTATATGAAAGATTTTGAGGGAAAACGTATAGCTTATGAAGATTTTGCCAATCGATATGACGTCGATCTAACCCCCACCACAATCTTACTAGACCATAGTGGACGTATTTTGACGAAAAAACTACTGGGTTATAACGGTAGTGATTTTTTCGCCGTCACACTTGATCGGGCCATTAAAACTGCCAGCAAAAAAATCAATTAGCCTAATTTCCTTACTTAGACAAAGTAAAGTTACACACTACATAGCCGATCATAACACGTAAACCTAAGAGACTATTCGAGCTTACGCGCACTCGTTTAAGCCAAAAACAGGAAATGTGGTTATGTATATCAAGGCTCTTTTTGGCCTGTTATTGCTTTCTGTCACCATTGTAAGCGTTGCCGGTCCTAATGACATCATTGTCTACAGTGATATTAAAGGTCAATACGAGGATTTTGCATCGGATTTTCGGGTAATCGCCACCAAAGCCGTTGATCGTCTCGATCGATTTGAAGCAATTACCGTCAGCGCTAATTTTCTCCCTGTACGCTCCAGTCTTAGCGACCGCATCAAATCTGCCAGTCGAAACGGCATACCTTGGTTAGCGGATGTAACCCTTACGAGCGAAAAGAAGAAAGTTTTACTCAAAGTGGAAATTTACAATACAAAAAAGAATGAAATCGTTTTTCGATGGAAAGAAAACTACACTGTACGAAGCATCAAATCTTTACTCGCCCAACTTGAATATAAGCTGCCTTTACAGTTAAAAAACCGTTTCCTCGAAATTGGTCGTGTCATAAAAAAAGACAAGCGGGTTGTTTACTTTGATCTTGGAGATACCGCTGGTATAAAAGTTGGTGAGATTTACGAAATTTATGAAGAAGGCATGGAAATAGAGGATGAGAAAGGCAATTCTTACGGCTTTTTAGAGGAAGTTAAAGGAGTTATCAAAGTTATTAATGTAACCGGTGTTTATTCAGTCGGAGAAATTATCATTGGTCAACTAGCCATCAAACCCGAACAATATGTTAAAAAAATTCATAATGCGAAAGAAAGTAAGTACCGTGGCGAAATTCTTGCTGTATTAGAAAATCAGGTTGCAATCAACATTGGCAAACAAGTCGGTGTCAAAGAGGGTGCTTTTTATGCGGTCTATCGAGACATTATGGAAATAAATAATCAAGAATCCTTTCGTGTTCCTGTGGGCCACATCAAAATCAATGAGGTCTTTGAGAATTTCGCCAAAGGAGAATTGTCAATTTCTGAGACCTATACTTTAGCAAAACACACGATTCGCAAAGGCGATTTGGTTGAGGAAGTAGAATCACCACGGAAAAATATGTGGTCATTAAATCAAGTCATTACCAACATCAATGGTGCCGACAGCGGCCGCATTCCTTATTTCGCGTATCAACGCGATTCTGCTGTCAATGTGAATTTAGTTTACCGTGTAAAAATGGGTTATGGCAGCGACTACTTTTTCGCTGCTGGAGTGATGCAGTCAATCGAACACAGTTCCCACGTTTTTGCAGGAATTGATTTGATTTACTTAGATGGTACAGCGTTAAATTTATTTGTTTCTATGGACATAGATACACCCCTATCAGGGCAATTGAAGTTCAATATGGAATCTGGTTATACCGTATCTGCTTCTTCTGCAAAATATAGTGGTATCAATACGAGTCTTGGCTTTAAGTACGGCTTTGACCTATTCTAGGAGAGTGGCAATCATGAACAAAAAAAGAAAATTGAATAGTTTTCTCATGTTGGCCTTATTACTGTTTAGCACCTCAAACGTAAATGCAGAAATGGATCAAAACCATATCAGCTTGCAAGAAGTAAAAGCTGTGTTCAACGCGCTATCCCTTAAACACTGGGATGCAACACGTATTATGGCAGCAGAACTCATGCATCGTAATGCATTAGGCCAAACTCATTTGATACAACGAATGCGCTATATTTATCTCTATGCAATCACATCAATGTTAAACAACGAACATATAAGCACCAAACAAGCTCATGCCTTTATTAACGAACTGGTTGGCACTCGATTGATTACCCCCTGGCATCCCATTAAAAAGAAAAACTCGCCCATCTGTTTTAACGAAATTTGCCAGAGTAAAAAAGATCAACAGACCTTATTCACACGCCAGACCAGTGATGATGGAAACACCATACTAACTTACGAATACGTGGAAATGCGTAGTGAATTTGATACAGACAGTTTTGCCGGAGAAATTGCACGATTAAATGGGCGTGTAGAAAAAATTGAGTTTAGCAGTGACAATGACAAGCCTTGGATTGCTAGCATTTTCATGGATGATGGAATGATTGAACTCGATCTTTAATGACGAAAATGACGCATACCTGTAAACACCATGGCGATATCATGCTCGTCAGCAGCATCAATCACTTCCTGATCACGCATTGAACCACCCGGTTGTATAACTGCACGGATTCCCGCCTGAGCAGCAGCATCTATACCATCACGAAATGGGAAAAATGCATCGGAGGCCATAACTGAACCTTCCACCACCAAATTCTCATCAGCAGCTTTTATCCCAGCAATTTTTGCACTATAAACACGACTCATTTGGCCCGCACCAACGCCAATGGTTTGCTTATTTTTTACATATACAATCGCATTAGATTTGACGAACTTGGCAACTTTCCATGCGAACAGTAAATCCTGTAATTCGTCATCACTAGGTTTACGTTTGCTAACGATTTTCAAGTCTTGCACATTGACCATAGCCAAGTCGCGTGTTTGCACCAGCAGTCCACCATTAACTCGCTTAAAGTCCAAACCACTCGCCACTTTATCACTCCACTGACCACAAACGAGTAAACGAACATTTTGTTTATTTGCACATATTTCTTTTGCAGCACCCGATACACTAGGCGCAATAATCACTTCTACAAACTGGCGATCAATAATTGCTTTTGCAGTTAGCTCATCCAGTTCTCGATTAAATGCGATAATCCCGCCAAATGCAGACGTTGGATCGGTTTGATATGCTAGGTCGTATGCTTTAGAAATATTTTCTGCTTGCGCCACTCCACATGGATTTGCATGTTTGACAATGACACAAGCAGCTTGCTCGAACTGTTTTACACATTCAAGCGCTGCATCGGTGTCAGCAATGTTATTGAATGATAACGCTTTACCTTGAATTTGCTCAGCGGTAGATACACAGGCTTCTTTTTGATTTTTTTCAATGTAAAATGCAGCAGCTTGATGCGGATTCTCACCATAGCGCATGATTTGTTTTTTCTGGAACTGTAAATTAATGGTATTGGAAAATGCTTGTCGTTGCTGCTCAACATCAATCGAACCCAAGTAGTTGGCAATCGCACCATCATAATGAGCCGTATGCTCAAAAGCACGTACCGCTAAATTAAAACATGTTTGGGAACTAAGCTGTGATTGACTATCCTCCAACTCCTCAACAACTGCAGCATAATCTTGTGGGTTAACAACAATAGCAACATGCGCATGATTTTTTGCCGCCGCACGCACCATGGTTGGGCCACCAATATCAATATTCTCAATCGCGGTTGCTAAATCACAACCAGGTTTCGCGATGGTTTGTTCAAATGGATAAAGGTTAACAACAACCAAATCAATTGGATCAATACCACTGGATTGCATAACCGCATCATCTTGTCCACGTCGCGCTAGAATTCCACCATGGACTTTTGGATGTAAAGTTTTTACACGCCCATCCATCATCTCAGGGAATCCCGTGTAGTCTGAAACTTCAGTTACGGGAATCCCCTGATCTTGAAGTAAACGTGCGGTGCCGCCAGTGGAAAGAATACTGATGCTTAGTTTATGTAGCGCTTGTGCAAACTCTACTAAACCAGTTTTATCAGAAACACTAATAAGTGCTCGAGTGATTCGCGGCATTGATTTCCTTCAGTGTATTAATCTAAACCGTAGGTACGCAATTTCTTACGTAGCGTTCCACGATTAATACCTAATAATTCGGATGCACGTGTTTGGTTACCACGCGTATGGCGTAGAACACGTTCAAGTAATGGTTTTTCAACTTCACCTAAAACCATATTGTAAAGATTATTCGTTTCATGGCCATCCATATCTGCAAAGAAACTATCTAGCGCTTCCCAAATGGAATCTCTAATTTTACTAGACGACATACGTGTGTCTGGTTTGGCCTGTGAAACACTGCTGTCATACATTTCGTTCATGCGGCTACTTCCCTTCTCACTTCAGTTAACAAAAACTCCTCAACTAAACCTAATTGTTCTTCAGGCATTTGCGCCTGATTTATTATTTGTTTTACTTTTTTAAAATCAAAAAAGTCTTTTAAATACCACGCGATATGTTTACGCGCGATGCGGACACCCATAAAATCACCATAGAAATCATATAGCGCTTGTAAATGATTTACCAGTGTTCTTTTTAAGAAATCTAAATGGGGATTTACCAAAAGTTCACCAGTGGCTAAATAATGATTAATTTCTTTGAAGATCCATGGACGCCCTTGTGCAGCACGACCAACCATGATGGCATCGGCTTGTGTGTACTTTAATACATGCTGTGCTTTTTGTGCTGAATCAATGTCGCCATTAGCAATCACAGGAATTGAAATATTTGTTTTAACGTGAGCAATGGTTTCGTATTCTGCTTCACCAGAAAACTTATCAGCGCGTGTACGCCCGTGAATACTTAATGCTGCAATACCTGCATCTTCCGCTAGTTTTGCAATACGCAAAGCATTACGATTTTCTACGTCCCATCCCGTGCGAATTTTTAGCGTTACTGGCACTGCAACAGCGCTAACAACTTTTTGCAAAATTTCTGCGACAAGATTTTCATTTTTGAGTAATGCTGATCCGCTCGCAACACTACAAACTTTTTTTGCTGGACATCCCATATTGATGTCGATGATGTCAGCGCCATTATCAACATTAAATCGAGCACTTGACGCTAGCATGTCAGGATCTGCACCAACAATTTGCACTGCTTTTGGTCCAGGTTCACCTTGATAATTCAAACGCAATTGGGTTTTACGAGATGCTCGCAAATCAGGTTTACTTGATACCATTTCAGAATAAACCAGACCCGCACCAAATTCACGACAACACTGGCGGAACGGTCGGTCGGTAATACCCGCCATTGGTGCAAGAAACACATTGCTTGAGAATTGGTGATGCTCAATATTCACCGTAATTCACGCCTTTTCTATGCTGGATAATAAATCGCAATGATACCGATTTCATTCTTATTTAGAAAGCGAAATAATTGAAAATTTTAATGAAATAATGTGCTTACAATACTACTTTGAATTTGATCACTTATTTGAAATCAAATAAGAAATTGACTGCTTCTTCGCCAGGATCTTTAATTTCTAGCATAATTCGGAAAGGCAACTCTACTGGCATTCCTTGGTCAATACGCACATCTTTGCTAAGGTATTCATCGGGTGTCAGAAGAATTTGCGCGATAGTTTTATTATTCACATCAGAAAAACTAATTTCCATATTGGGAAAAGACTGCGCAAATCCTGCTTTATTCACCATAGTTGCGGTAATCAACAAAGCGTCTTCTCGTGTTTGATGGCTACGCACATCACGATCAAGCAATTCAATTTTACTAATATCTTTGGGATCTTCGATACGACATTCGATCACTTTTGAGAGCTGCGTGCACATGGACTCAACCCAAGGCTTAAAGCTTGGATTTTGCGCTAATTCATTTCGCTTGAAATAAACAAATTGAATTAGTAGAAAAAGCGTTAACACAACAATTAGAACACCCCACATCAGACTTGTGAGCCATGCAAATGATAAAGGCTTTGTGGAATTTAATTCTTCTAATACATAAGTATCTGCGCTGGAATAATCGACGCGCAATTCATCATCGAGAAGTTTGCTATCTAGATCAGGCGGCAAATCATTATCATTATCGCGGCGAGCACCATCTATTTGTGTCTCGTCCAGGTCGATAGGACCTAATGCTTCACTATCATTGAGAATATCGTATTGAGTACTTGGAGTAGCCGATGGCACATCCAAATCATCAAGATCTGCTATATCGAAGTCACTTTTATTAGAACGTTTTTTCTTAGCTTTGGCTTCTGGCTCTTCAAAGCTGGAAATGACCTCGTCACTAATATCCTCGTGCATACTGACATCGAGATCCAAGTTAATATCTAAATCATCATCAACACCGGTATCAATTTGACTATGTGCTTTTTCGTGTGCCGACGGCTCGGCAAGATCCAGTAAATCTTCGTCGATTACCGAATCAACATCGCCGAGATCAGGTAAACCTGTTTCATCCGAATCAAGTGCGCTTTCATCGGAATCATCTAGGGAAAAGTCTATTTCATCGGCTAATGCTTCATTTTTTTCTACCACTTCTACCGCACTTTCAATTGGCATTTCCATGTCAGATTCGGCTGCAAGATTTTCGCTAGTTGTCGTTTCAGGCGCAGCTTGTGTTGTAGAAATAGTTGATTCAGGTTCATCAAATTCTGTATTACCTGAAATCCCCTCGGGGATTTCGTCACTTAAAGTAGCAAGAGCACTAAAAACCGTATTGCAGCGGCCACAACGAACCCTGCCTTCAGCGATTTTTAGCTGATCCTGTGAAATTTTGAACACGGTATTGCAGTTAGGACATTCCGTGTACATGATTTCTAATGTATCCACTTACGACCCTCGGTGATTATTTTGTTTTCTTTGTAGCGGTTAATAATGCCCAATCTTCAGTATATAGGGCCGGACTAACATCGAAAAACGGCGTATAAGCCTGTGTAACATCAGCTACTTGCTCACGCAATATACCTGACAGTACTATGATAGCACCCGGTTTCAATAAATGAGAAAAATTGTCGGCTAATAACATCAGTGGTTGCGCCAAAATATTAGCTAATAGTACATCAACAACCGGTAATTCGAATTCATCAACCAAGCCAGTTCTAATTTTACCAGTGACTTTATTGTTTTTAGCATTTTCTTTGGTAGCGGTTACGGCCTGCGGATCGATGTCTACAGCAAGAGTCTTGTTTGCACCTAACTTTGCGGCTGCAACCGCAAGAATGCCTGAGCCACAGCCATAATCAATAACCGCTTTATCGGTAAAATCATGTCCTGACATCCATTGCAATACCATCGCCGTGGTTGGATGCGTGCCTGTGCCAAAAGCTAATCCCGGATCCAAAATAATATTAATGCCGTCAGGTTCCGGTGGCTCATAGGCCGTTGGCACTATCCACAAATGATGACCAAAATGCATTGGCTTAAATTGGTCTAGCCAGGCGCGTTCCCAATCCTGATCTTCAAGCTTTTCGATTTGAAATTTTGGCGTTTGGCCACTGATATTTATTGCTATATCTGAAACGAGGAGCTGCTGCAACTCTGTTTGTGAATTCTGCTCAGATTCAAATAGTGCAATAATCCTCGTATCCGACCAAAGTGTTTCCTGACCAGGTTTGGGCTCGAAGACGGGTTCATCACCACCATCCACCAAGGTTAAAGAAACTGCGCCCCATGACTCTAATAGGTTTTGCCATAGGGGCGCTAGTTGTGAATTGCTATGTATGGTGAGTTGTAACCAACTCATAAAATGATTCGCCGATGTAAGGCCATGAGCCAGAAACTCATTGTGTGGCCATTAATATTAAGCTTCCAGTTTTTTCTCAAGATAATGGATATTAGTGCCACCGCTAATAAAACCTAAGTCACGGCAAATATCTTCGTGCAAAGCAATATTGGTATTAATGCCATCGATAATAATTTCACTAAGGGCCGTACGCATGCGTGCCAAGGCTATATTACGATCATCACCATAGGCAATTAATTTGCCTATCATGGAGTCATAATATGGTGGTACGGTATATCCATTATAAATATGTGACTCCACACGAATGCCCGGACCACCCGGCGCATGGAATTGAAGAATTTTTCCAGGCGACGGCAAGAATGTTCGTGCGTCTTCCGCATTTAGACGACATTCGATAGCATGGCCCTTGATTTTAATATCATCCTGCGTAATTCCCAGCTTTTCACCTGAGGCTACTAATAACTGTTGTTTCACCAGATCAACACCTGTCACCATTTCCGTAACGGGATGCTCGACTTGTAAACGTGTATTCATTTCTATGAAATAGAATTCGCCATTTTCATACAAAAATTCAAACGTACCAGCACCACGATAACCAATTTTACGACAGGCTTCGGCACAACGATTTCCCATCTCAGCGCGCACTTCGGGCGTAATGCCAGGCGCCGGGGCCTCTTCTACTACTTTTTGATGGCGGCGTTGCATGGAACAATCACGTTCGCCCAAGTGAATTGCATTGCCATGAGTGTCTGCAAGCACTTGAAATTCTATATGGCGAGGATTTTCTAAAAACTTTTCCATGTAGACCATGTCATTGCCAAAGGCGGTTGAGGCCTCAGACTTGGTTAGTGAAATCGCATTTAATAAGGCGGCTTCGCTACGCACCACACGCATGCCACGCCCCCCACCGCCTCCAGCGGCTTTAATAATCACGGGATAGCCGATTTCTTTGGCGATACGAATATTTTCATCACCATCATCGCCAAGCGGTCCGCCCGACCCTGGCACACAAGGCACACCGGATTTACGCATGGCATCAATCGCAGAAACCTTATCACCCATCAAACGGATTGTGTCTGGCTTCGGACCGATGAAAACAAATCCACTACTTTCTACCCGCTCGGCAAAATCTGCATTTTCAGAAAGAAAACCGTAACCAGGATGAATCGCTTCGGCATCAGTCACTTCTGCTGCCGATATAATGGCTGGGACATTTAAGTAACTTTCTGTGGATGCTGCACCACCAATGCAAACGGATTCATCTGCAAGGCGCACATGCATTAAATCACGGTCGGCCGACGAGTGCACAGCAACGGTTTTAATACCCATTTCACGGCAGGCGCGTAAAACCCGTAGTGCTATTTCACCGCGATTGGCAATAACTATCTTGTCAAACATAAATCTTGTCCTGTAAAGCGATGACGCTTATTCAATAACAAATAAGGGCTGACCAAATTCAACCGGCTGACCATTTTCCACAAGAATTTCTTTAACCACGCCTGACTTATCAGCTTCGATTTGATTAAGAATTTTCATGGCCTCGATGATACATAAGGTATCGCCGATGTTGACACGCTCACCGACTTCAGTGAATGTTTTAGCGCCTGGTGATGGCGCACGATAGAAAGTTCCAACCATCGGTGAATCGACGGTATGACCACTCGGTGCAGCGGGTTTGACATCTACAGGCTCAGCAATGGCTGGTGCAGGGGCTACTGGGGCTTGCATTGCCTGCATGGCCATAGGCGCTACCGCAACATTTTGACTGTGACGACTAATGCGCACTGACTCCTCACCTTCGTGAATCTCAATCTCGGCAACGCCAGATTCCTCTAATAACTCTATGAGTTTTTTTACTTTGCGAATGTCCATGAAAACTTACGTCCTCGCTGATAACTTCTGGATGACAGCATACAAAGCAACTTCGTATCCTAACGGCCCTAAACCGATAATCACGCCTTGCGCAATATCGGAAAAATACGAGTGATGGCGAAATGCTTCACGCTGATAAACATTGGAAATATGTACTTCGATAAACGGCGTTCCCACAGCCAACAAAGCATCTCGTAAACCGATGCTGGTATGGGAAAACGATGCGGGATTGAAAATAATGAAATCGATGGCTTGATCGTAACAAGCATGAATACGTTCTATTAAGACCTGCTCGGAATTACTTTGCAAAGTTTCCAGTTCGTGTCCCGCTTGTTTGGCTTTAGCCTCAAGATTGGCGATGATCTGATCCAGCGTCAAGGAACCATATAAACCCGGCTCACGTTTCGCCAACATATTCAGGTTCGGGCCATTTAAGACCAAAATCTTTGCCATTTACCTTCCTGTTGCCCGCATATCGCGACAAATTCTTTAAATCAATTCTAGATTAGACGGGAATTCTGCATGAAATAGGCTGTCTTGTCCAGCGATATACGCATTTCGCTGCAATTAACTACTTGTTCATATCATTTCCGCACAGTTTAAAGCAAGGTCTGCGCCGTGACAGGGGCAAACTGTCGCTGGATTACAACAGTTCTTTGATAACTTTCTCTGCCACGGCCTCTTTTAACTCACCACGTTGAGTGAATTGAATATAGCCCCGGCGATCGATAATGACGGTATAGGGTAATGCGCCCATGCGATTACCATAATCACTGGACAACTTAATACCAGCTTCTCCGCCGATTAAGTTTGGATATTCGACTTCCATTTCTGTGAGGAAATCTTGAACCTTCAATGGTTCATCTAAAGCAATTCCTACGAACTGCAAGCCTTGTGCAGCATATTTCTCCTGCAATCTGATAAATGAGGGCATCTCACGGCGACAAGGTGGACACCAGGTAGCCCAAAAATTTATAACTAATACTTTGCCATTCCATTCATCGACATTACGCAATCGACCATCGACGTCTTTTAACTGAAACGATGGACGATAGATTTTTTTCATGGCTTGCGCCGCAGCTTCCGCTTCCGGGTTACTTTTAAACCAGCGCATGGCAGCATCACCTGCGAAAAAACTTAACACCACAGCACCAATAATGATGCCGAAATAAATCGGTTTAGGCATAAAAAGATCTCTTAATTAAACGCTTTATCCAAATGAGATAAAAACTCATCGGCTTCTTTAAATCCAACTAGGCGATATTTGCGATTCTCCACACCTTGATTATCCCAGAATACAATCATTGGTGGACCGATCACACTAAAGCGGTCTTGCAATGCAATATCATCTTCATTTTGTTTAGTCACATCGACTTTTAATATAACACCACTATTCAGCTTGGCCTGTACCCGTGGATCGCTGAAAGTATAGCGCTCATATTCTTTACACGACACACACCAATCAGCGTAAAAGTCCAACATCACCGGCTTGCCGGCCGCTTTTGCTGCGGCTAATTCATTATCAAGCTCGGCTATGTTTTTAATTTTTTTAAACACAAGTTCAGCGCTACTGGCCGCAGATCCAGCACCCATGTGTGATACATTCGCCGAACCCATAACGCCTTGCATCGGTTGCAACGGATCTTTGCCACCACTGGCGGCTCCAATTAATAACAGACCTCCGTATATGAGCATGATAATGCCCAGACCTTTCCATAATTTTTTCCAACCACTGGCCGCATCCGGCAAACGCTCGAGAGCACCCATATAAATTGCAGAAACAATTAATAATGCAGCCCACAAAGCCAAGGTCATAGCTGCTGGAATAATTCGTTCCAATAACCATACGGCCACACCTAACATCAGCACGCCAAACACGGCTTTAATTACTTCCATCCAGCCACCAGCTCGAGGCAGCAGTTTTCCAGCCGAAGCACCGATTAATAATAATGGCGCACCCATACCCATACTCAGCGCGAACAATGCAAAGCCACCGAGCACGGCATCACCTGTTTGCCCAATATAGATTAGTGCTCCTGCCAAAGGTGCGGCCACACATGGACCAACAATCAAGGCGGATAATAAACCCATGATCACCACACCAAAAAATGTTCCGCCTTGCTGACTATTGCTAACTTCAGTGAGCTTAGCCTGCCAGGAAGCTGGTAATTGCAGTTCATAAAATCCAAACATGGAAAATGCCAAGGCGACGAATACTGTGGCGAACACGCTTAGCACATAGGGATTTTGAAACACTACTTGTAAGTTTGCACCACCCAATCCGGCAATAACGCCCGCAATAACATACATCACACTAGCGGATAACACATAAATCAGAGAAATCATAAAACCTTTGCGCGCCGTAATACTCTCACCCTGGCCAACGATAATGCTCGATAGAATCGGCACCATGGGAAATACACAAGGTGTAAATGCGAGCAACAAGCCAAATCCAAAAAAGCTCAATACCACCCAAAAGAAATTACTATCTTCTAAAATCTTCGCGACTGCATCTTGTTCGGATAAGTCAAGATCATCCGTAGCAGTTTTTGACCCACCACCGGTTCCAGCAAAAGATAATTTTTCATCGACTTTGCCGTCTCCCGCTTTGCCTTTGGGCAGAGACATCACTTGCAGGCTGCTTTGTGGGGGATAACAAAAACCAGCTTCTGCACAGCCTTGGTATTCAACTTTTAAACTAATATCTACCGGGTCGGTATTGCTGCGAAATAAAGGAATGGGAACGGAAACCTCATCGAAATAGCTTTCCATTTTGCCAAAGTATTCATCGAATTTTTCTTTGCCCTTGGGTAACAAAGGCTCGCCAAGTTTAACGCCATCGCCGTCGACCAATGTAAAATGCATTTTGTCTTTGTAAAGATAATAACCCTCAGCCACATCCCAACGTGCAACAAGCGTATTACCATCGACATACTCAACACTTAAAACAAAGGCCTGGTCAACAGGCAGAAAATCAGGCTGCGCATTATTACTCATGCCAAAACTCGAACCAAGCTTATCGAGCAATGAAGGCGTTGCCATCGAACTACCGTTCGCGCTGATGCCCATTTCATCTGCGGGAGGCATATCAAAACTCACCGCGACTGTTTGTGGCGGGTAACAAATACCGATATCCGCACAACCTTGGGAAATCGTTTCCAATTCCAGTTTAGTTGCCGCTCCTGCGGCGCGAGAAACAGGAATATCTATTCTGACTTGTTTGCGATAGGACTCAACTTTACCAAAAAATTCGTCGATTTTTTCTTTACCTTTGGGAATAACCGCTTCACCGAGTTCATAACCTGTCGTTTTGCTAGCGAATTTGAATTTGTGTTTATAAAGGTAATAACCATCGGCGATTTTCCATTCAGCACGGATGGTATTGGCATCAAGCGCATAAGCTTGTAACTGAAAAGCAACTGCCGGATCAAGTGGCTCATCTTCGTCGGCAAATAAACAAACAAAAGAACTAAGAAAAAATAAACCCAGTGCTAATAAAAATGTCTTTTTCATTTATCTAAACCTATTGATGTTGCGATCCAATCAAGATAGGGAGTTAACCCCCGTGCCAATGGGACTGCGATAATTTCTGGAAGTTCATAGGGATGCAATTGCTCCAGGGTTTGTTGCAAGTCCTGATATTTCGTTACATGAGTTTTTATCAACAACAAAACTTCTGACGCCCTTTCAATTTTCCCTTGCCACAAATAGGTGGAGCTAAGTCCAGGCATTATATTCACGCAAGCCGCCATGGATTGACTTACCAATATATCGGCTATTTGCTGGGCAACCTCACTATTCGGACATGTATTGAGGACTAACAAATAGTCATTCACCGGTGATTCCATGCCTGATTAATCCTTGATTTCCTGAACTATGACGCCACATTAAAAGCATGACCCGCCAACTACTAAAACGCACTGCATCATACTATATTCCACCACAAAATGATTAAAAGCCGGAACGGTTGGGACAAAACACCGCACTTATGGTGTTCAACCCCTAGTATTGCGGTTACCATTACACACCATAATCAACAAAGGGAGGGGACTTAATCATGTTCCGCCTGCTATTTTTAGCATTTCTGGTCATTCCTATACTTGAGATTTATCTATTAATCAAAGTGGGAACTGTTATTGGCGCTTTGGCAACGGTTTTCTGTGTCGTCGCAACCGCCGTGCTTGGTGCTTACTTACTGAAATTACAAGGAATATCCACTTTAAGCCGCGTCCAGGGAATGCTCGCTCAAGGTCAAATACCGGCAATCGAAATGCTTGAAGGCTTGATGTTATTGGTCGCAGGCGCTTTGTTGTTAACTCCTGGTTTTTTTACTGACGCCCTGGGTTTTCTCATTCTGATACCCGGATTTCGCCGTGGAGTGATTGTATGGCTACTAAAAAACTCCCAGATAATTCGCGTTAATACCCAGCAAACACCTCCAAGAAACCCTGACACTAAGCAGGGACAAAAACCGCCATCAACCCCTAATGTGATCGAAGGCGAGTATACCCGCGACGACTAAACCTCGGAATTTATTTTATTTTCCGGACAAACCAGGAAATTTGATTAAATTTTCTTTAGCACCCTTGACTCTCAAAATTTCGCCCCTATTATTAGCACTCACCTAGGGCGAGTGCTAAAAACTCGCCGGTAACACCCGGTAAGCGGCATTTCCGGGACTTAAATTAGACTGTAATAACCTACTGGAGATGGTACCAATGAATATTCGTCCCCTTCACGATCGTGTAGTGGTTCGTCGCATGGAAGAGGAACGCACCTCACCTGGCGGCATCGTAATCCCTGATTCTGCAACTGAAAAACCTGAGCAAGGTGAAATCGTTGCGGCAGGCCCTGGTCGCGTTTTGGATAACGGCGACGTTCGTGCACTTGACGTTAAAGTTGGCGACAAAGTGCTTTTCGGCAAATACGCCGGCACTAATGTCAAAATGAGTGGCGAAGAATACTTAGTCATGAAAGAAGATGACTTGCTTGCGATTATTGATTAATCCAATCCGTCATTAACGAATTCGAAATTACGAGGTAAAAAATTATGTCAGCAAAAGACGTTCGTTTTGGAGATGACGCCCGTCATCGCATGATTAGAGGCGTAAACATCCTAGCAAACGCGGTAAAGGTTACGTTGGGCCCTAAAGGTCGCAACGTAGTTTTAGACAAGAGCTTTGGCGCTCCAACTATCACTAAAGACGGTGTATCCGTAGCTAAAGAAATCGAACTTGAAGATAAGTTCGAAAACATGGGCGCCCAAATGGTTAAAGAAGTGTCTTCACAAACGTCTGACGTTGCTGGTGATGGCACTACTACGGCGACTGTGCTTGCTCAATCCATCTTATTAGAAGGTATGAAAGCAGTTGCTGCCGGCATGAATCCAATGGATTTAAAACGCGGCATCGATAAAGCCGTTATCGCAGCAGTTGAAGAGTTGAAAAAACTTTCCAAGCCTTGCGCAGATGACAACGCTATCGCTCAAGTAGGCACTATCTCAGCAAACTCTGACACCAATGTTGGTGGCATTATTGCTGAAGCTATGGGTAAAGTCGGTAAAGAAGGCGTTATCACTGTTGAAGAAGGTTCAGGTTTGGAAAACGAACTTGACGTAGTTGAAGGTATGCAATTTGACCGCGGCTATCTTTCACCTTACTTTGTCACCAATCAACAAAATATGAGCACCGAACTCGACGCACCTTTTATTTTGTTATTTGACAAGAAGATATCCAATATTCGTGATTTATTGCCAACACTCGAAGGTGTTGCTAAATCGGGCAAACCACTTTTAATCATTGCTGAAGATGTTGAAGGCGAAGCCTTGGCTACGTTGGTTGTTAACAGCATTCGCGGTATTGTTAAAGTATGCGCAGTCAAAGCACCTGGTTTCGGTGATCGTCGTAAAGCTATGTTGCAAGACATCGCAATTTTGACTGGTGGCCAAGTAGTTTCTGAAGAAGTTGGGTTGAGCTTAGAAAAAATTGGCCTTGAAGATTTAGGTCAAGCTAAGAAAATCATTATCTCTAAAGAAAACACAACCATTATCGATGGCGCTGGCCAAGCCACTGACATCGAAGCACGTGTAACTCAAATTCGCGCGCAAATCGAAGAAGCATCATCTGACTATGATAAAGAAAAATTGCAAGAACGCGTGGCTAAACTAGCCGGCGGTGTTGCGGTAATCAAAGTTGGCGCTGCTACTGAAATGGAAATGAAAGAGAAAAAAGCACGTGTTGAAGATGCTTTGCACGCTACTCGCGCTGCTGTTGAAGAAGGTGTGGTACCCGGTGGTGGTGTTGCATTGATTCGCGCACAAAATGCCATTAAAAATCTTAAAGGCGATAACCATGACCAAGATGTCGGCATTAACATTGCCCGTCGTGCAATGGAAGAGCCTTTACGTCAAATCGTTGGCAACGCTGGTGGAGAGCCATCAGTTGTATTAAACAGGGTTGTAGAAGGCGAAGGCAACTTTGGTTTCAATGCAGCCAACGACGAGTTCGGCGACATGGTAGCCATGGGTATTCTTGATCCGACTAAAGTAACGCGTTCTGCATTGCAAAATGCGGCTTCTGTTGCGGGTCTTATGATTACCACTGAAGCGATGGTAGCCGAACTACCAAAGGAAGACGCAGCAGGCGCGCCTGATATGGGCGGCATGGGTGGAATGGGCGGAATGGGCGGCATGATGTAATTCATCGCCCCTATTGTTCCGAAAAAGCCCCGCTATGCGGGGCTTTTTTATCTTGGGTACTTTATGCAAACAGCAATTCCTCTGAGCCTTTATATTCATTTCCCCTGGTGCGAAAAAAAATGCCCTTATTGCGATTTTAATTCGCATGAAGTTAAACAAGATGGTATTCCTGAGACAGCTTATATTGCAGCCTTAATTCAAGATCTAGAGCAACAACTTCCAGATGTATGGCGACGCCGAGTAATGAGTATTTTCATTGGTGGTGGCACTCCGAGCCTGATTTCCGCTAATGGCTTAGATTCACTACTTACACAGATTCGCGCCCGTATCGATTTATCACCCAATGCGGAAATCACCATGGAGGTTAATCCCAGTTCAGCCGAAAATGAAAAGCTCGAACAATTTAGACAGGCAGGTGTTAATCGACTATCAATTGGCATACAAAGTTTTCAAGACAAATTTCTTCAGCGCTTAGGCAGAATTCATAGTTCAGATATGGCAATTGCGGCAATAGAGAAAGCGCGACAGGCCGGCTTCGAAAATATCAATATTGATTTAATGTTTGCACTGCCAGGCCAAACATTAGCTGATAGTCAGGCTGATATAGTGACCGCGCTGGCGCAACAAACACCACACTTGTCTTATTATCATTTGAGCATCGAACCTAATACTTATTTTTATCACCATCCACCTGAACAACCCGATAGTGATGCAGCTGCGGACATACATTTCGACGGCTTGCAAACACTTCTAAAAAATGGTTTTAAACATTATGAAATTTCCGCACTTGCAAAACACGGACACCAATGTCGACATAATCTTAATTATTGGTTATTTGGCGACTACCTAGGCATTGGCGCAGGTGCCCACCAGAAAATCACAAACCAACAACAACAGCAGATAGTGCGTCGTAGCAAGTTGCGCCACCCAAATGATTATTTGCAAAAAGAAAATAAATTGAGCACGGAGACTATACTTAGCCAACAGGATCAGATTGCAGAGTTTATGCTCAATAGCCTGAGATTACGCACAGGGTTTGAAAAACAAATTTTTAATGAACGTACGTTTGTCAACATTGACGCTATCGAACCGATAATTGCGCAAGCAATGCAGCTCGGACTACTGCAAGATACGGGAGATAAACTGATTCCGAGCGAACATGGTTTTCGATTTTATAATGATTTAGCATCCCTATTCGTCTAATTTATTTGCACCTACTAGCTTGCCCGCGATTGCATAATTGACCTAACTAGCAGCTCCAACTCCCCGACAGCCACTTCAATATCAGCAAAACGATTCTCCCGTACATCATCATTTATTTTTCGAGCCGCGCTGGTCAGCTCAGGAAATCCAAAACCTCCACCCATGCCTTTTAACTTATGCGAAGCCGTTTGCACTTGAGACCAATTCTGCTCATCTGTCCCACCACGAATTTCTGCAACAATTTCAGGTAAACGTTTTAAAAATCCTTGCACTAACGCCAAAAATTCTGGATCCTGCTCCATACCATTGGTCATTGCCGCTTCCTCCTGCTTGTGTTTTTCTTTCGGTAAAAATTTCGCTAGAACTCTATAAAAACGCTCTAACTCGACTGGTTTGGATAAATAATCATCCATCCCTGCTGCAAGACAACGATCACGATCCTCTTTCATCGCATTTGCAGTTAAGGCGACTATGGGTTTGTCATAGCCCGTGGTGCGTAACATTTCAGTCGCTTCTAGACCGCCCATAATGGGCATTTGGATATCCATCAAAATTAAGTCATATTCTTTTTTTAGAGCGGCTTCCACTGCTGCCTTACCATTATCAACAATAGAAATTGTCACTCCTTTTTTACGCACATACATGGCGATCAGTTGTTGATTCTCGATACCATCTTCGGCAAATAGTACATGACCATAAAGACGCTCAGGCACTTTTTGGATTTCAATCACATTTGTTGGCTCACTCCAGTCTTCACTTATTAGTCCTTCCTCATTAAACTCACCGGTTGCAATCGTAAAAACAAAATTGGTTCCCACTTCTTTTTTACTTGTCACCGATATCTCGCCGCCTAATTTTTCTACCAATTGTTTCGCAATCACCAAGCCCAAACCGGTTCCACCAAAGCGCCGCGTGATTGTTGAATCCGCTTGTGTAAATGGTTTAAAAAGTTTTGATAGCTCATAAGGTGTCATGCCAATACCTGTATCTTTCACCTCAAAACGCAGTTGCTTCTGCTCAAATAAAAACGTTAGTTCTATCGTGACCTGCCCATGCCGAGTGAATTTAATCGCGTTGCCCGCAATATTTAATAGTATTTGTTTTAGTCGTGTCGGATCAGTGGTAATGATTCCGGGTAAGGGGTAATGCTTAATTATACGAAACGAAATATTTTTACTTTGCGCACGTTTACTCATTAAGCTACCGACATCATCCAGCACATCTCTCACATCGGTTTTAATGGTCTCAATGACTAGCTGACCTGCTTCGATTTTAGATAAATCCAGAATATCATTAATTATTTGTTGCAAATGTTTACCACTGCGTACGATTGTTTCTGCCGCATTATGATATTCGTCTTTTGGCACATCATTCTCTAACAATGATTCTGAGAAGCCTAATATCGCTGTCAACGGCGTACGAATTTCATGACTCATGTTTGCCACGAATTGACTTTTGGCTTTACTAGCAGCATTCGCTTTTGCAATCGCATCCTCCATGGCTTGGTGTGCTTGTTGCCGCTCGATCGCCACGCCTACCCAGTTTGCAATCATATTGGAAAAATCTACATCCAGTTCTGCCAAAGTCTTTTGATAACCATCCTCTCGAATGAAATTCAATGAACCATAAGGGCGGCCATTAACCGTAATAGGGATTGCTAGTGAATTACTTTGATTGTCGTAACTTGAGCTAGTTAGAACTGAACATGAGTCTTGATTGGTCGACTCAGCCATCATCTCGACACAGAATTCACTATTCAACCATTCCGACTTTTCGAGGACTTGATTTTGCACCCCAATGGTAGTGTATTCAACACCACATTGTTTTTTTTCATTCGCATAGCGACAAATAAACGCCTTTTTGAAATTTAGCAGCGTACAACCAAGACGAATGATTTGTTCAATTTGCTCGTCCCAATTGGTATTTAATCCAGACGTGGCCTCGTAAAGCAAACGCACCCGTAAACCCTGATTGCGCAAAGTTGATTCCGTTTTACTCACGAAGCGAATCATTACATATGCCACGCTCAATATTGCAAAGATGGTCAGCACACTTATAACTATGAGGAAATTTCGAGTCTTGCGATTCTCACCTATGGAATTACTGAGAATACTTTTTACTTTATCGAATTCTTGCTGCTTAAGTTTCTGCAAACCTTTCAAAATTCGTCTTTGATTCTCTACACTTTGCTCTTGCATGATCTGTTGCGCGCGCGCCTGCTGACCATTAATAGAAAACTCAACAACTTGTTTTAACAAACCTGAGGTCAATTGAACATCATCCAAAATCTTCTCAAAAGTGGCTTTTACTTGTGGACTTTTTTTGATCTTCGCCCGGAACTTATCCCGCGCAGCTATAAACTCAGATGCGCTATCGAACATTTCCTCCTGCAATTCAAGCTGTTTAAACGCATCTTTTTCCATTGCCATACGCAATGCACTTACCGTACGACTAATAGCAGCGTTATGCATATCTTCGATATAGGTTTGCTGAAAAAAATAACTGGAAAGTAAATTCAATTGCTGATTGTTTTTAAACAAACTATTTACAAAAATTACGGTAACCACCAGCAACAGGCACAGAATAATCGCATAACCTGCATACATGATTTGTTTGGTGTTTTGGATTTCAAACGGTTTTTTACTTTTTTTGCGCATAGCTTACAAAGTCCGACTCGTCATCGCAGCATCGACAACAAACGACTCAAACTTAAGCCAAAAATGGAATTGCTAGGTCTTGGACTTATTCTATGTTTTGAACTTGTTCACGCATTTGTTCAATTAAAACTTTCAGATCAATGCCAGCAGCTGTGGTTTTTTGGTCCATGGATTTGGAACACAAAGTATTCGCCTCACGATTAAGCTCTTGCATTAAAAAATCCAAGCGACGGCCCACGGCTTTGGTTTCATTGCTAGCCAAAATTCGGCGGACTTCTTCGATATGGGTTTCCAAACGTTTTAATTCTTCTTCAACATCTGTTTTCGTCGCGATTAAAACAATTTCTTGTTCCAGACGGTCCTGATCTAACTGTAAATTTAATTCCTCGAACCGATTACTTAAACGCTCCCTAACCCAATTTAACATTTCAGGCAAATGCGAACGCAATTCCACTACAATTTCTAGCATGGATTGGTTGCGATCACGTAAAGCATTTGCCAGTTTTTCACCTTCACGCGCACGAGTCTCCACTAGATCATGCAAGGTATCATCGAGTAAGACCAAAATGTCCTTGCTGAGACTCTCAAGATCCGGTGTGACCACTTCTAATACTCCCGGCCATCTCAATACATCGAGCAACGACGACTGATGTGAACCTATCAGAAGGTGGCTGGCTTGTTGGCACAATTGATCCAAGTTTTTTAACACCGATTCATTAATCTTGGCATTGGCTTCGGCTTGATCATGCTGCTTAAAACTCAAAATGCATTCGACTTTGCCGCGTTTAAGCTGGGCAGCGACTTGTTGTCGTACCAAAGTTTCCAATGCTCGAAATTCTTCGGGTACACGTACTGTGGTTTCCAAATAACGATGATTTACCGAACGAATTTCCCAGGTAAAACTACTGTTAGTTATTTTTTTATCGTGACGCGCAAACGCAGTCATACTGTAAATCATAATTTTAGCCTCAAAATATAGCCCTGCCTGGGCGATAAGCAAGTAAGACATTAACACAAATCACATGATGAAAGATAAACCACATTTAGCCGAAGGCACAATTGTTGACCACTTCAGCTTTGAGAAAGTCATAGGCGGTGGTGGTTTTAGCGTGGTTTATCTTGGACATAACCTAAAGACTGATGAAAAAGTCATCATAAAAGAATATTTTCCCTCAAAGCTTTCCAATCGCAATCCTGATGGCAGTGTACAGGCAAAAGATGAGAAATCTGAAAAACTCTACAACATGGGTAGAAAATTATTTTTTCAGGAAGCTGGCATCCTAGCTGCGCTTGATCATCCCAATATTGTTAATGTTTTAGCACTTTTTCACGGCAACAACACTGTTTACACCGCCATGGAGTTCCGTCGTGGAGTCAGTCTTCAGGCCTATATACGCAAACGTCACGGACAATTGCCAGAAGCTTTGTTACGGAATATTTTCAAACCTATATTGGAAGCACTAAAATCCATGCACGAAATGGATTTATTGCATCTTGATATCAAACCCGGCAACATTTTTTTATGCGATGATGGCACACCCATTTTATTGGATTTCGGTGCAGTACATAAATTATTACGTACGGAAGAGGCCCGTCAGTTTCCTGTGGTTTCTCATGGATTTTCTCCGATTGAACAATCCAATCGCAGTGCCAAACTCGGCCCATATACTGATATATATGCTATTGGGGCCACCATG
>Ga0224506_10000317_pt1 | contig 44344 bp, 44 predicted proteins | sample SF_Jan12_sed_USG_2_FD_169108 | JGI IMG/M metagenome (GOLD analysis project Ga0224506, IMG submission 169108) | Sediment microbial communities from San Francisco Bay, California, United States - SF_Jan12_sed_USGS_8_1 | ecosystem: Environmental > Aquatic > Marine > Sediment | place: USA... | reverse complement strand
GAAAATGGAGCTGAAAGGAAGAATAATCTCAAAGGGAGTTGCGGAAGGAGAAGCCTTAACCACCTCGCAACCAATCTCGTTTTACGGTGGAGTGGACCCCGACACTGGTGTGATCATAGAAAAGGGCCACGAACTCGAGGGAAAGAAAGTGACGGACAAAATACTGGTTTTCCCGAACGGTAAAGGATCAACAGTTGGATCCTACACTCTTTACAGGATGAAAAAGAACGATACTGCTCCTGCTGGGATCATAAACGAAGAATGTGAAACCGTGGTTGCCGTAGGAGCAATAATCTCGGAAATACCTTGCATTGATACGATTGACATTTCGAAAATAGAGACAGGGGACTTAGTTCGATTACAAGATGATGTAGTCAGAATAGAGAAGTGAAGGCTTTCGCAATACCCTGTTCCCCAGATACTACAAAAACCAAACGATATTTATAAAGCTCTTAAAGAGAAAAAGGTGAAAAGCACCTTAGTAGAGAAGGAATAGAGTTGGCTAAAGAAACGAGAAAGCGTAAAGCAGACCATATTAGAATCTCCTTAAACCAGAATGTTCAAGCAAGAAATACAACGACGGGTTTCGAAGACATCCATTTTATTCACAAGGCTTTACCAGAAATCGACAAACAAAAGATAGACCTATCCACAACTGTGTTCAACCACAAGTTTGCTGCACCCCTAATTGTAGGCGCTATAACCGGTGGAACACCGGAAGCAACGAAGATCAATGCGACAATAGCTGAAGCCGTGGAAGAACTAGGCTTAGGAATGGGTGTTGGCAGTCAACGGGCAGCAATAGAAAACAAAAAATTTGAAAAAACCTTTGTAGTAGCCAGAAAAAAGGCTCCAACAGCCTTTCTAATCGCTAACATCGGCGGAGTGCAACTCGTCAACGGATACCGCTTAAAAGAAGTGAAAAAAGCAATAAAAATGATTGAAGCAGACGCCATCGCAATACACCTGAATCCACTACAAGAGGCTGTCCAACCAGAAGGTCAAACAAACTTCCGAGGAGTGCTTGAAAAAATAGGTGAAATCGCTAAAGAACTAGAAAAGCCCGTGATCGCGAAGGAAACAGGCGCCGGCATTGCCGCTGAAGAAGCAAAGAGACTTGAGGCTGCTGGTGTGAAAGGCATAGACGTGAGCGGAGCGGGTGGCACAAGCTTCGCTGCGGTTGAGTACCACCGTGCAAAAAGGCGTGAAAAAAGTTTCCAACGCAGATTGGGCGATGTTTTCTGGGACTGGGGTATCCCAACAGCTATAAGCATCGTTGAGAGTTCCCAAACAGTAAGCGTTCCGGTCATCGCTTCCGGAGGAATACGCGACGGAGTAGACGTGGCTAAGGCCTTAGCCCTAGGTGCAAGTCTATCAAGTCTTTCCCAGCCAGTGTTGCAGGCAGCAGTTAAAGGCGTAAAAGAAACAAAAAATGCTCTTTCGCTCTTAATAGAAGAATTGAGAAATGTTATGTTCCTTGCGGGAGCAGATTCCGTTCAAACTTTGCGGCAGGTCCCCCTTGTTATAACGGGTAAAACAGCAGAATGGTTAAAGATGAGAGGATTTAGAGTGGAAAGCTATGCACGGAGAGGAAGGGATTAAACTTTGGATATCGAGAAAATTCTTGAAGAGAAAGCAGCTTTAATAGACAAGGTTATTGAGAAGTACATTCCGAGAATTTTCTCAGAAAACGCGGTTCTCTTTAGGATTAATCCGCCACGCCACACATATGACCCAGAAGCCCTAAACAAAGCGATTGCGGAGCCCGTATGGGAGTTTCTCGACAGAGGCGGAAAAAGATGGCGCCCAAGCCTTTTCCTATTAGTCCTCGAAGCCCTAGGCAAGAATCCAGAAGATTTTGTTGATTTCGCCATAATCCCAGAAGTGATTCACAACGGAACGATAATGATAGACGACATAGAGGATGCATCCGAACTCCGAAGAGGAAAACCATGCACATACAAGGTTTACGGCTTGGACATAGCAATAAACGCTGGAAACGCAATGTACTACCTGCCACTTTTACCGCTAATGGAAAACAGAGAAAAAGTTTCCACAGAAAAACTACGCAAAATCTACGAGATTTACGTGCAGGAGATGATTAGCCTGAGCCTTGGTCAAGCAATGGACGTAGCATGGCACAGAGGCCTAGCAAACGCGGACAAAATAGATGAAAAAGACTACCTGCAGATGTGCGCCTACAAGACCGGAACCTTGGCGAGGATGGCTGCAAAAATCGCCGCTGTACTGGCGGATGCAAAAGATGAGCTTGCCGAAAAGCTTGGACGTTTCGCTGAGAGCATAGGCGTAGCCTTCCAAATGCAAGACCACATCCTAGATTTAACAAGCACGAAATTTGCAGAAAAGAAGGGTGGACGCGGACAAGACATAACAGAGGGAAAAAGAACTCTGATGGTTATCCAAACTTTGAAGGTTGCAGACGCCAAGTATAGGGAAAGACTCGTTGAAATACTCAAGATGCACACTTCAGACCAAGGACTCAGAGACGAAGCCATAGCAATAATGCAAAAGTATGGCTCCATAGAATACGTCAGGCAGTTTGCAAGGGAAATGGTTGAAGAAGGCTGGAGAGAGGCTGAAAGGCTTCTACCAGCTTCAGATGCGAAGGGAAAATTAAACGCCTTCGCAAAATTTCTAATTGAAAGAAAAATATAAACATCATAACAGAGTGTTAACAATTGACATTTGGAGAAGATGCTGAACTCAAGGAAATAATTCGAAAAATCGCTTTGCTAAACGCTACCAGACATAATGGCAAGGCACAGACAAGTCCGGTCATTGGAAAACTTTTGGGTGAAAAACCAGAGTTAAGAACAAGCGCAAAGGAAATCGCCAGCCTTGTTAACGAAGTTGTTCAGGAAGTTAACAGTCTTCCACTAAATGAGCAGAAACGCATAGTTGAGGAGAAATGGCCGGAAGCCCTCGTAAAGGAGAAGGTTGAGGAGGAAAAGCGTCTTCCGCCCTTGCCTAACGTGAATAAGTATGCCAGGGTTGTTACGCGTTTTTCGCCGAACCCAGACTGTGTTTTGCACCTAGGCTCAGCCAGAGCCATTGTTTTATGCTACGAGTATGCACACATGTATAAAGGCAAATTCATCCTACGCTTCGAGGACACAGACCCGAAACTGAAAAGGCCAGTTTTACAGTTTTATGACTGTATTAGAGAGGATTTGGCTTGGCTTGGATGCAAACCAGACGAGGAATACATTCAAAGCGACAGAATCGCCATTTATTACGAGTACGCTGAAAAACTGCTGAAGGACGGTAACGCTTATGTTTGCAAATGCCAGCCAGAACAGTTCCGAGAAAAAGCGTTAGCCAGTAAACCATGCAAATGCCGCGATTTACCGCCGCAAGAGCATGCTACAAGATGGAAACGCATGGTGGAAGGCGGCTGTAAGGAAGGAGAAGCCGTGGTTCGCGTAAAAACGGATTTGAGCCACCCAAACCCAGCGGTTCGAGACTGGCCTGCACTCCGCGTCATAGATTCTGAAAAATATCCGCATCCACGGGTTGGAAGCAAATACCATGTCTGGCCTCTTTACAATTTCGCGTGTGGCATAGACGACCACCTAATGGGCGTAACCCACATAATCAGGGGAAAAGAACACTTGACGAACATGGTTCGTCAGGGATTCATGTATAGGTATTTGGGCTGGTTGTATCCAGAAGCCATACATTACGGCAGGCTCAAAATTACGGGGGCTTCCTTAAGCAAGTCAAAAATTGTTCAAGGAATAAGGGAAGGTCTCTATAAAGATTGGGATGACCCTCGTCTGGCAACCTTTGCAGCCTTGAGAAGACGGGGAATAACGCCGGAAGCAATTAAAAAGTTGATAGTTGATGTGGGACCGAAAACTTCAGACGTTGTTTTGAGCTGGGAAAACTTGTACGCTCATAACCGTAAAATCCTAGACCCAGAGGCAGACAGATATTTCTTCGTGCACAATCCAACACAACTGACAGTCAGAAACATTCCGAAAACGTTTACAGCGAAACTTCGTCTGCATCCAGACCAGCCCGAAAGAGGATTCAGGGAATACACAATAACACCCAAAGGAGACGATAATTCCGTAGCCTTGTGGATTTCAAGAAGCGACATAGATGCTTTGAAAGTTGAAAAAGTGATACGGCTTATGGGGTTATTCAACATAAAAATTGAGAGGACAAATGCGTATTCCCCTGAGGCATCCTTCATCAGCGAACCCTACGAAGAAGCAAGAAAGGCTGACGCACCATTGATTCATTGGATACCAATCGGAGCTGACATGCCCTGCCAAGTTGTCATGCCAGACGCAACAACAGCTGAAGGAATCGCTGAGAGTGCTTGCAAAGGGTTAAAGGCAAACGATATAATACAGTTTGAGAGGTTCGGCTTCGCAAGAGTTGACGAGGCTAATATGAGGTTAACAGCCTACTACACCCACAGATAGTAGGAGAGGAAAAAGACATGCGCGAACAAGATAAGATAATCATATGGCCAGCCTATTTCGATTCAACAAAAACGAGAAGTGACGGAAGGCGAATCCCCAAAAGTTTGGCTGCGCCTTCTCCAAAAATTTCAGAGATGAAGGAAGCCGTGGAAAAACTGGGCTTAGACTATGAACTTGTGTTGGATGCTGGCTATCCGAAGACGCCGTGGCTGAAAAAAGGTATGCTCCTTGTGACGAAAAAGAAGACAAAAAATCAGACAATCAAAAAGATTGCGAAGCAACTACTGGAAATCCGCGGTGCATCCGTAACAAAATAAGCTTAACGCGTCTTTTCTTCACCTGTTAGAACAGCGTTTATTATCCCGTTTTGTCCTGGACGCGAGGTGACACGGGCCAACCCCTTGGGAGTTTCTATGATCGCGCCTTTTGTTATTACGCCTCTGCGGTCGTAATCAACATTTGCCGGATTCTTAACAACGCGTACAACCTCAACTTTTTCTGTTTTTCCGCTTTTAGGGTCAGTTACGCACGCGTATTTGTCGCTTAAGATTTTGATTCTTGTGTTTCCACCTCTTTCACGTTCAACCTTCCTTTTCGGCTCGCCCAGCATGGTTTCTGCTGGAAACGAACCTTTTTCAAATTTCCTCTTTCTTCTATAGGATCTCTTTCTACCGCCTGAAGGCTTTCTCTTTTTCAAGTCACCGTGCCAAACCGACAATTCTACTTCTCCTTTAGTTGTTAAACTTGAGTGTTCACTATCACCGTTATTCAAAATATAAAGCTATCCGTCTTGCCTTTAGAGGTTTTTCACTTTTTCTCAGCTGCCATTTCCCGTTGGAAAACCTTCTTTAACTGTCTTTTCATGGCTGAGAGGTCGCGGCTTAAGCCAAAGTAGTCAGCGAAATACTCAGTTGTTCTCAGAACACTTGAACGTCCCCTTCTTTCACCCACGACCAAACCAATCTCCTTCAGCAGTTTAATGTGACCGTAGACATGATGCCCCCGCACATCAACAACCCTTTTTTGAGAAACCGGCTGCCTGTAAGCTATGTAGGCAAGCGTTTTTAACGGACCCGTGGAAAGCAGCGGTCTCTTAACGAGTTTTCTGACACGAGGCGTGAACTCAGCCTTCAACTGTAAAACGTATCTTTCATCCTTCAACTCTAGAACCTCAAGAGCCGTGTTTCTGCTTGCGTATTCTCGCATAAGTGTTTTCGCAAGTTTTCTAGCCTTGTTTTTTGAGCGAGTTTTCAAAACAGAACACAATTCCTTGAGCGTTAGTGGACGGCCAGCAACATATAACGCGGCTTCCACTAGGGCTAGCTCCCGTTGAGTTTTCTCTGCGGCTTGTTTCTGCTGGGAAGCCTCATCCAGCTTAAATGCTTGTTTTTCCGTCTTCTGCAATGTTTAGATCTCCAACAATTATGTATATCGGCAATAGCATTTAACAGTAAAGTCATACGGTTAGAAGTGTATATTAAGTTTAGAGTTATTGCTAGAAGGGAGAGCTTCAATTATCGGTTTTGTGCGACAGAATACACTTTTCACAATCCAATCTTAAAAACAAAAACGCGTGCTCTCCTGGTCTCTCCATTCTTTTTCACAAATTTTGTCTTGCGGTAGAAAGGCTTTTATGTTTTTTATTAGAGCTGAAATTACGATTCGTGGTTCCATAAAAATGAACGTGTTAAATGAGCTGCGCGCGTGATATCGCCTCTAACACGCGCAAAGTTCTTAAAGTGAGCTGTGTATTTGCGAGCTATATGTTTCTGAGAAACGTTGTCGACACACAGTCTCAAGGAGTTCCTATCGTGCTCACAGCGTCAGCTGCCTACATGAGCGACTTTGGACTCAGTCCTTTTCGGGCGTTCACAGGAGGGTTTCCAACTGGCATCGTCCCCAGAAGATTACTCAGAAAATATTGGTATCCGCCGGTGCCCAACAATGGAGATGGCACTGCCAAATATGCGCCCTATGGAATGCGTAAGATTGAAGCCATACTAGTTAGGGAATTTGGCGCAGAAAATGTTGCGGTGGTGCATCCCGATTACTTGAAGGAGGTTGTGGGACCGAAAACGAAAGTTGTTGGAATTTCTTCTATGGAGGCGGCCGGAATAGGTTTTGTCAGTCGAACTTACACATCTTTTGTGGGCTTTGGCGGAGAACCCGTGGCAGCTGCTGAATTCAGAGACTTAATAGGAAAGCCAATTCTTCGAAAATGGGGTGCTAAGATAATTCTCGGGGGCTCAGGCGCTTGGCAAGTTCACAAGGCGAAGTTACAGAGGAAATATGGAATAGACTGCATCGTTATGGGCGAAGGTGAGAAGACTGCGTTGAAAATTTTTCGTATGGCTCTCAATGGCGGGGAGCTTCCTCGAGTAGTTAAAACCGAATCTCCTAATCCAGAGGAAATTCCCTGCATCGTACACCCGTCGATTTTTGGCAACGTGGAGATTACACGCGGTTGTGGTCGTGGCTGTAAGTTCTGCTCGCCAACGTTGAGAAGAAGCTACTCCTTTCCTTTAGAACACATCTTGAAAGAAGTGAAGTTGAACGCGAAAAATGGCACAAAAATGATTATTTTAGCCAGTGACGACATCTTCTTGTACCGATCTAAGGGAAAGTTTCTGCCAAATCGTGAAGCCCTTGTCACGTTGATTAAATCAATTGCGACTGTGCCTGAAGTCGAATATATTCAACCCGCTCATGCGTCGTTGGCACCTGTTGTCTATGATCCTGAGATGATCGAAGAGATCGGTCTAATTCTTCTTGAGAAAGCGAACTGGGTTACAAATGGCACTAGACATAGCTCGGTCGAAATCGGCATAGAGACAGGAAGCATTCGACTTATGAATGAACATATGAAAGGCAAGATGTTACCGTACAAACCCAAGGAGTGGCATGACATCGTGACGGAGGGAATTGGAATTATGAACGAGAACCGTATTTGGCCATTGGCAACATTAATCATTGGATTGCCTGGTGAAACCGAGAAGGATACGATTGCGACGCTTGAACTACTAGATAAATTGAGACATAGCAAAGTATTCTATGTGCCCCTGCTGTTTACTTCAGAAGAAGACTGCATGCTCAGAGAAGCACGACACATGGATCTGAAACATTTAACGCCACTACAATGGGAGCTAATAGCCACATGCTGGGAACGCAACATAAAGGTTTTCGTATCAAAAGGTCTTCAATGGAAAATAAGGCTTGCAGCAATGGTTGCCTACGCGCTGTATTATCGATGGAAACATGGCAAGAAAGTCTTACAGCCAATAATGAAAATTTCAGGATGGAACGAAGATCAAGCCGAACTGAGAAGCTGAGTACCTTATGAACATAAATGCGTGCACTTATTTCACCATTTACTTCTTTAAGCCTTTCTTCAATGTATTCACGTAATGCCTAGCGCCCTGCATGAGCAGAGTTACGTCACCTACCATGAACAAGTGGGATCTTCCTTTCGAGAGCCATCTCTTCACGTTCTCAACGACATCCTCTGCAGCCATCCCAACACTGAATCTGACGGGTATTCCTCTCTTCTTACATTCAGCGCAGATCTTCGTGACAGCCTTCTCGATAACAGGATCATCCCTTCCAGCCCGCGGTGTGAAGGGAACGCCATAAGAAAACGCCATGTCCATCTTGCCTATGTAGATGAAATCTATTCCTTTAACGGACAGAATTTCCGCGATATTCTGAACGCCTTCTTTGTCCTCTATCATTAGTCCGACTAAAGTCTCTTTATTCACCCGCTTGAAATACTCGTCCCAGCTCTCATTGTCACGCTTTGGCAGTCCGTAAGCGGGTTCAAACCCGCGTTTGCCGACGGGAGTCTCTGAAGTGCCGTATTTTGTTAATTCCACAGCTCTGATTGCATCCTGCTTCGTCTTTACATGTGGGAAAACAACCCCGCTGGCACCAGCATCAAGAACCCGATTGACGAAAGCCACGTCAAGTCCAGGTACTCGACACAAAGCTATTAGACCGGCAAGACGAGCCTCTCTTATCAGTTGCGCGAAAGTTTCAACCTCAAGAACACCGTGTTCAAAGTCAAAATACACATAGTCAAAGCCAAGTTTGCTCGCAACTTCGATCGATGGATTTCCCATACCAACTCTTAAGCTCATAGATAATACTAGTTCATCTCGTTTCATTTTTTCCAAAACGTCTTTCCCGTTCACAAACATCACTGATACGTTCATTTTACTTGAGGAAGTATTTTATACTTCGCGTGCGCCTTTTTGACAAAACTAAAAAATGTTCTGGTACGCTTTGGTACAAAAGCCGCATCCACTTACGAGTTATTCCAAGACTTCAAGAACTAAATTTTAGAATTCAGAAAGAGCAAACTTAGACTGAGTAAGCACACCATCTTCTGTGGTGAAAGGTGTCAAAACATGACTCAGGAACGTGAAAAGAGAATAAGAAAAGTCGGGAAAGTTCATTTCAAACATCTTAATAGTCATTTTTGTTTCGATCGGCTTGTTCTTGGTCTCTCTGTTTGGTTTGATAAGGATAATTCCAGATTATTATAGTATGAATCAGATTACACGCTTGATGTATGTTCTATTGCCTCAAACTACCCTAGGTTGGATTGTAGGGCTCATATTCCTATTCCTCGGAGCAAAAAATCTGAACAGAATCGAAGTGTGTGCAGTACCATCAAGGAACGTAAATTTTTAAGTCAAGCTTTTTATCTGTGGCTCCTCTATTTCTGGGACTTCAAAGGATTGTTTGGCGAGTAAACGGATGGAAAAGCCTCTTTGGATGATCTGCGTAACGCACATGTTCCTTGAAACTTATCTTCTCGTACAGGTTGCTCTCATCCCAGTTATCACCCGAGAATTCCAATTGAGCCTACTCGAAGCCTCTTTGGTGGCTACGGTTCCAAGCCTTTTTACGCTTCTGATGAATATTCCATCCGGATTCTTGGCAGACCGTTTTAGCACAAATCACCTGTTGTTTGCCAGCATGCTAATAGAGGGCCTTTCAGCACTTTTGATAAGCCAAACATACAATTTCTGGATGCTAGTGCTTGGCGTATCCCTTATGAAGATTGCATCCCCAATCTACCATATTTCAGGACTGAGCCAAATAAGCAGATTTGCGAAGCCCGAACGAATGGGTAGGTCAATTGGCTTCCACAATGCTCTCGGAAGTCTAGGTTCAGCCGCAGGTGTCGTCAGCCTCGCCGTGTTTTTGTCAACACTAGGCTGGAGATGGTCCTACCTATTCTGGGCATTTCCAATCCTTATTTGGGGATTCATACTACTAAGGTCTCCACAGCTCAAAACCAAGCCAACAGATAAAACTGAGATCGAAAAGCAAGAGAGACTCATGAAATTGTCTCTTATTTTTTCCGCCCCGCTCTTGATTTTTCTGGTTGCAATAGGCATTAGAGAAGTCGGCTCCACTGGGATTTCCACGTTTATGACTACGTATTTCGTGAGTACAAGAGGGCTTTCTGAGTCCACAGCCAGTTTGATCTTCGGGCTTGGGCCCTTCATGGGAATAGTAGGCTCTCTGGCCGGCGGCTACATGACGGAAAGGACAGGTGCAAAGAAGGCGCTTAGCTGGGCTGTTTTGGGCTGTGTGGTTTCACTTTCTATTCTATCACTGATGACACATGTTTATCTTCTCGTACTCGTTTACCTTGTCTATGCGCTGTTCAGCAATTCTTTGTGGTCGCCTATGAACACTATTGTAGCCGCTATTACGCCTGAATCAGAAAGAGGATTGAGTTACAGCATTTACTTCTTCACGGAAGGGTTGATAGCGTCTTTCACACCGACTTTAGTTGCAGGAGTCATAGAGCTGTCTGATGTTTGGTTCGTTTTTCCCTTCAGCATAATTTTTATGATCATGGGGTTGATAATACTCCAACTCCTTCCCAAACCAAAAAAACAAGTTTAACAAGATAATACGAGTGCGCATGCTTGGTTTGGGAGTGATCTTGAGCTTCAAGAGACACGTTTGCGACCTGTGGCTTACATTATTTGGATCCTAGGGAAACAAGGTTGATAGCTATGTATATCTCTTCAGACTCTTCATCCTGCCATAGATTTACTCTTCCATCTTGCGCCAAAAACAACAGAAGAATGAACGTGCGGATGGCTTCCAGCCGTCCAATATCCCTCATCAAGGTGGAAAACTCTATTATTCCTGTGCCTTTCACCCTCTGCGAAAGGGATGTGTAGAGCTTTTCCATCTGCAGCTCAATTTCCATTAGGTATAGATCTAGTTGTGGCAGAATCTCCGAAGGAGTCGGAAGAATCGGCTCTGGAAAGGTTTTTTCTGGACGAACGAGTTTCTCACCCTTTAAAACGTCATCTAAAACTTCTAACAAATGCCTTATGGTTGTCGAGGTTAACTCATGTCGCAGCGGCAGAAATAGAGGTGGGGGAAGAAAGTCTTGTGGAGCTTTCGGTGGCGGCGGTGGTTCTTCAAGTTTGAGCAGAAGCTTCGACTTCATCAAGTATATGAGTGCTGAAGAGTCGAGGGCTACGCCTGAAGCCCTAAAATCTATCTGCCCGGCTTTTTCCATTTCTTCGAGAAATGTTGTAAGTAAATATGCGATGTTGATGTTCCATGGAGTAAGCTTTTCAAGTTTGCGAAACTCGAAGAGAATGTTCCATGGGGGACGGAGATAAAACGGTTTTTTAATGGTTGCAGCCATTAACTTGGCACCTCTAAGAATTTTGCTGAGATAACGCTTGAAACTCCGTTGCGCTCATAAACCCCGTAGATTTTCTGCGCTTTGTCAACCATTTCAGGCTTTAATGTAAGGACTATAAACTGAGTTTTCTCTGACTCTTCCAAGAGAAGGTCGGCTAGTTTTGACACGTGGAAAGCATCCAAATGTGCATCTATTTCGTCGAGGATGTAGAAGGATGCAGGGGTAAAATCCTTGAGAGCAAATATGAAGGCAACAGCTGCAACTGAGCGTTCGCCACCACTGGCTCCACTCACGACTATTGAAGGCTTGTTGAGAAACTGAACAATCATGTCAATGCCGCCTGAGAACGGTTCATCAGGGTTTTCAAGCTTCAATGTGGCGATTCCGCCGCCAGTGAGCTTTGAGAAGTATTTTTGCAGATTCCGATTTATTTTTTCGAATGCTTCCATGAAGATCTTGCGTTTTTTGCTTTCGATTTCATCCATAAACTGTAGGATTACCTGTTTTTCTCTTTCAAGCTCATTTAATCTTAACGACAGCTCTTTATAGCGCGAAATTTGTTCAGCATAATGGGACAAGGCAAGCTGGTTTACTGCGCCTATTCTTTCGAGTTCAAACTCCATCATCCTCATTGATGTTTCGGCTTCTTCAACCTGTTTCAGTGTCACTTCTAATGGTTGTTCATAACCAAATTGTCTAAGCTGATTCTGATGTTGCCCAAGCTGCAGCAAGGATGTTTGTATTTTTAGTTGGAGCTGGTTTAACAAACGGTCGGCTTGCTCATATTCCGGGTCAAGCTTGTGCAGTTCTTCGTCTATGTCATCTATTTGAACTGTGAATTTTTTGGATTCTTCCCTCGCTGACAAAACAGTCCTAGAGAGCTCAATGCGGCTTTTTTCCAGTTCCGATAGCTCTATTTTTAGCGATTCTCTCTCTTGCAGCGCAGCCTCTACTTCTTTTTCAACTTTTCTCAGCTGTTGTTCAACCTTTGCAAGTTGAATCTTGGCGTTCTTATATCCAACCCTTAAGACGTTATCGAATTGTGACTGAAGCGTTGAAATGTCTGTTTGATTTGTGCCGAGCTTCTGCCTTAAACTGATTATTTCTTCCGCCAGCTTCTCCCTCTTAATCTCCATCTCTTGAATGTGGGCAGGATCTGCTCTCCGTCTTAGAGCAGCTAGGTTATTCTGAAGTTTTCGCATTTCTTTCTGAATGGAGTTTCTGTCAGCCCTGTGCAGCCACATCTGCGTTTTTTCGTTTTCAATTTCTTTTTCAAAACGCGTGATATGCTTGCTTATTAGTTTGATGTTGGCTTTTGTCCTTTTGACGCTTCTTTTGACTCTGGCTACTTCCCTATGAAGGGTGGTTATAGCTTCTGAGAGTCGAGCAATTTCAACGCGTATTCCGTCAATTTCCTCTTCAAAAGAGGTCACATCGCTGCTTCTTCTTGAGAGATGTTGTTGGAGAGCACCAACAGCTTCATCCAGACTTTTGATGGCTGATTCGCTTGGGATGATGGTGGAAAAGTCTATTGGGGCACGATAGTAACCACTTTCGAGGGCGCCACCTGCCTCGTACAGGTCTCCGTTGACCGTAACCGTTCGGTAGCCTTTACTGGATAAGTCAAAAGCGGTCTTGTCATCTGAAACTATCAATGTGTCGCCGAAAACGAAACGGACAGCTGGCTCATACTCTTTTGCACATTTTATAAAGAACGGAGCTGCACCGTTAACGCCCTTTTTTCCCGGGACTTTCAGGGACTTAGGTTTGAGCACTACTTGAATTGGAATTATCTTGATTCTTCCAAGTTTCATCCTTCTCAACGTCTCTGTGCACGTGAAAGCTGCGGCAAAATCTTTTACAACTATTGCGTCAAGCCATCCTGCCGCTGCCACCTCCATTGCACGCTTATAAGCCTTAGCAACTTTGATTAGGCTGCGTAATCTGCCATACACGCCTAGAATAACGCCTAGCTCGCCTAGCTCTTCTATGCTTCTGAGGGCTTTCTCCTCAGCTGCCACTGTTTCAGCGAGCTCTTTTTGTGTCACGAACTCTATGACAGCCTCACGTGCGGACTCAGCTATCTTTCCAGCCTCAGTTATTTCCCCTTCTATAGCCTCTTTTTGTGCGATTCTCCGTTCAAGCATCCGCTCCAAGTTTCTCAGCCGAGTCTTCTGTTCATTCTGCACCTTCTCAAGTTCAGCCAAGGATTTCTCTAGCTCACCGAGTGTTGCCGTGAATCTTTCCTTGCGTTCCATTAAGTCCTTGAGTCTTCTTACACGCACGTTGATGGCTGTTCGGTTTTTTGCATGTTCGGACCTTAAGTATGTAAGCCTCTTGTAGTGTTTGTCGATTTGCTGTTCGATTTCACGGATTTTTCTGCTGTTTTCTCCGAGGTTTTCCCAGAGCTTAGCCGCTTCTTCTGCAAAAGCATCATGTTCAGCTTGTTCTGCGGCAATCTCTTTCAAAATGCGTTCATATTTGCGTCTCAGCCGTCTGATTCCCAAGCGGTTTTCACGGATTTCCTTCCGGATGGACTGATATTGCTGGAAGTTGTTTTCTCTAACGCGTTTCAAGCCTTCGAGGCTTGTCCTTCCGGAGCTTATTTTGGTTGTTAACTCTGTTATCCTTGATTTTAATTCGCCGATTTTTATCTGAACCTTTAATACTTGCGAACCGCCTTCCTCGACCATTTCTGAGCTTAATTTTCGCCATTCGCCTTCTATCCCTCTTCTGTTAGATCTGAGTTGCTCCCGCAACTGCCTTAGTTTTTCAACTCTGCTCTTGACCTTATCGGCCTGTAGGGAGGTTCCTTTCATTTCTTTTTGTGTCTGTGCTATGTCATGCGACAGCTTCACTGCTTCAAACTTTTTTATCTCGTTCTGAATGAAGGCATACCTTAAGAGTTCGTTACGTTCCCTTTCAAGATCATCTACTCTCTTCTGTACTTCGTCTATTCTACCCATGGCTGTCCGCGTAGACATGTCTGCCGCCCGTAGTTTTTCTTCAGCATCAGCCTTCTCAGCGTCATATTGGGCTATCCCAACAAGACCCTCGATGATTTTTCTGCGTTCCACCGGAGAAGTGTCCGTAAGACGTGTTATCGTGCCTTGCAAGATTATGTTTTGACTTGTTGAGCTTACCCCAGCCATAGAAAGAACCTCTAAAATGTGTGTCCTTGAGATTCTTCTGCCATTAAGCCTGTACACGCTTTGGCCGTTTCTGTGAACCTCACGGGAGATTGTAACTGTGGAAGTGTCAACGGGTATGCGTCCATCCGTATTATCGAACTGTGTTATTACCTTAGCCATTTTCGCCCTTTCTAACCCGGCCTTCTCAGACCCGTGAAAAATTAGCTTGGCAGCACTTTCTGCGCGAAGCCTTCTCGTGCTTAATTCTCCTAAGGCGAATAAAGTTGCATCCACAATGTTTGTTTTGCCGCTTCCGTTTGGGCCCGTTATGGCTGTGAAGCCTTCATCTAGGACTACTTTAACTGTTTTCGGTCCGAATGATTTGAAACCTTTAAGCTCGATTTTTTTAACGTAGGGCATTCAGTTTGCGCCCTCACCCTCTCAAACACAGAGACTGCGTTATTTTAGGCAATTCTATAAGATTTTTCTATAGATAAACCCGCAGGGTAAGACTTTATGCGTTTATTTCCCACCCCGAGAGCCCATTTGTCTATAGATTTTTCTTATAGATGTCTTCTACAGATGAGAATTCTATCTGTATATGGGAATATAAGATTTTTAGACATCTAGCTATATATATGGCACACATACGATCTAGCGCGCGCTCTATTTTTCAGCTCTTAAACCATATCTTGTAGCCATTTTCTTTAAAAAATCCTTTAGTCGTTCGTCTTCGCCGCAAACAAGCAAGCAGCCGTCGTCTTGCACATCACATGAAAGACCTAACTCGTCAGCCAGCTCCATTATTTTCTCCAAGGGCAACTCGTCTGAGGGTCTAACCCGAATCCACTTCTGCTCACGCGGAAGCCCCGGAATAAACCTCGTCTCCTCTTCTTCTTCAAAAACTCTCTTGCTTCCTTCATCCAGACGTTTGAGCCACTCATCCACATACTCCGTTCCGAACCTCTTCTGTCCCTCAGAAACAAGATAAGACTCCACAGTGCGAAGATATTCATCAACCTTTTGACGGGTGTCTATACGGGTCGGATCAGCTCTTAAAACATTAATCAGAGTTTTCGCAGACCTTAAATCGTTTATGACATCTGCTGGAACTGTCATCCCTCTTTTCCGGAAATCGGTAATCATCTCTTCTAAAACTTTCCAAGCGGCCAAATAGCCCATCTGACGATTCACCATTCCATATTGGTTAGGCAACAAACATTATTAAAGGAATTCTCACAAATTCAAACGCAGATTAGAATGAAGCTGAACTGAAAACAAAAGACAGAGGAAAAGGTTTTTGGTATAGCTGTCGGAGACATCTCCGCACGCGCGATGACGTTGCAAAGCGTGCACTATGACTTCTAGAAAAGCATGCTTTTCCCGTAATCGAGTGGTTTTTCTATTCAAGCTCTATTATTGACGGTTTTTTCCAGCCATGTTTCCACTTGCGTTCTCTGAAATGCTTGCCTATCCACCCCTTCAAACCGACTGATATCCTATGAGCCCTTTTTAGATGTTCTCTTCTCTTCTTTTTTGGTATGGTTAAACCACAGTGTTTACATTCTATTAATGGCGGTTTTCCATACATATCTAGCAACCTCACATCAACTTTATGGGTTGGTACATGCATGCATGAGGTTCAGCCCTACCGGGTCATGGCTCTCCTGAACACCGGCACCGCTATTGCCGTCATGACGATCCCAAATCCTATCAGCACCGCGAGCTCAGTCGTTATCATGGACACGCCCGCTCCAAGCACCATAACCTTCCTTAGAGCTGTGGATACGTAGGTCAGTGGCAGAAATTTTGAGATACCCTGCATGTACCATGGCATCTGCTGTATCGGGAAGAACACGCCGCTGAGGAACATCATAGGAAACATCAGGGTCATCATTACCATCATGGCTGTCTCCTGATCCTTCGCAAAGGACGTTACCACAACGCCGAGGCCAACGAAACTGAACACCCCCAAGAACAACAATGCGAAGATTAGCAGAATGTTTCCGTGAATGGTGACGCCGAACAAAGCCACAGCCAATGCGAGTATGATAATACCTTGAAGTATGCCCCTAGCCGTCTGGGCAAGGGTTTTCCCAACTATTATAGCAAGCCTGTTGATGGGAGCCACCATCATCCCGTCCAGCGTCCCAACCTCCCGCTCGTGAGAGATAGCTGCGGGAAGCCCCGTCATAACGCTCATCATCACCGTCATAGCCATTAACCCGGGAGCTATGAAGTCGAAATAACTGAAGTGTCCTGGAACAGCTCCTTCTGTCTGAACACTGTATGGCTTCACGATCGCCAGTGAGTTGCTTGCGTTAACCGCTGGGCTTAGCCCTTGAACATTCTGCTGTGCCAACCATGTGCCCATCTGTTCAAACACTTCCTTCAAAGCGATCTGTAGCAACGTTGACATTTGGGGATTAGATTGGTCGGTTACGATTGTGATTGTCCCCTGATTTCCAGTCATGAGGCTTACGGTGAAGTTTCTGGCGATTACTATACCACCTTCAACCTCTTCCTTCTGGATCATCTCCCTCACCTCATCGAGGCTTGAAGCTTCAGTAATGGTCATCATACCTGTGCTGTTGCTTATGTTTTCCAAGGCCATGATGAGCGTTGCGCTTGCGCTAGGATAGCTGCCGTATCCCTCATCCTCGTTCACTAGGGCGACGGATACATTGCTCATGGATGTGTCAGAAGGATAAATGAAGCCAACCATGCTCATCATGAATATCGGCATTAACACGAGCATAACCAGTCCCATCCTGTTCCTGAATAACTCTATTAGATCCTTCCAAGCAATCCTGAGACTGTTCGAGATCACACTTTTTATGTTCACTAGGCCTCACCTCACTCTCCGACGTGGCATGAAACGCCTGTGCGCCCTCATGGGTATCTTTTGGTCTGCTTTGTCTCTTACTTCGTGGCCAGTGATGTGGAGGAACACGTCTTCAAGTGTGGGTTCAAGATTTTTCACTGAATTTATCTCGCCCTTCTCTGCTCTTATGGCGTCAATTATGGTGTCGAAAACCCCGTTACCACTAGCATGAACCTTGATGTGGGTGGAGTTGTCTTGAGAGACGGAGCTGACGCACTTTAAGGATTGTATCGACGCGATCATGTTGGAGGTTAGATTTGCAATCTCCAGTTCTAAGATAGCTGTGTCGTCTCCCGAAACAAGCTTTTTCAGGTTTGTTGATGTATCAAGCGCGGCGATTTTTCCGTGGTCCATGATGCCTATGCGATCGCAGAGAATGTCGGCTTCAACCATCATGTGTGTTGTCAGGATTATCGTCGTCTTCTTTTCTCTATTGATTTTCTTTACGAACTCTCTAACCTCGACGGAGGATTGAGGATCCAGACCCAATGTGGGTTCATCTAGGAGCAGCACCTTTGGCATGTTAAGCAGCGCCCTTATCACGTTCATCCTCTGCCTCATGCCCGATGAGAACGTACCTACCTGAGAACCCTTCCAATCACCTAATTGAACCAGCCCTAGCAGTTCGTCGATTCTCTCGTTGAGGACTTCTTTGGGTATACCATAGAGTCTTCCGAAAAACCACAGGTTTTCCTTGGCCGTTAACCGATCGTACATGATTATCTTTTCGGAAACCAGACCGATGAGTTTTCTCACCTCATCGTCATCTTTCACCACGTCGTAGTTGCCGACTGTGGCTGTGCCCTCCGTAGGCCTGGTTAGTGTGGCCAGCATCCTTATGGTCGTGGTTTTGCCGGCTCCATTAGGACCAAGCAAACCAAACACCTCACCTCTCTTTACGTCGAAAGATATATGATCAACCGCTCTGAAGCCGTTGAAGTTCTTTGTAAGGTTTCTGACCTCAATCATCAAATCACTTTCCAACTTAGTCTCACCGTAATTTTGTAGCACAGAGACGTGTATTAGTCAAATATAAACCTTTTCGTTATGTAGCAGCAAAACATATATTAGTTAAATATACACTGCTCTACGATGGAAGGTCATTGTTAACCTTCAATGTAAATGAAGTTTGGGTGTGTTGGATGAGTAAGGCGGAAGAGGTGGCTGAGATGTGGGGCATGGAGATGCGGAAGGGATATACCAAGTTAGCGGTGCTGATGTTTTTGAACAAGAATGCTCTGACTGGTTACAAAATTATGAAGGAAATTGAGGATGAGACCTTCGGTTTCTGGAAGTTAACGTCAGGTGGAGTATATCCTGTGCTCAAGGAACTGGAAGAAAAAGGATACATCAAAGGATGGTGGAAAGCCAAGGGTGAACGAAGAAAGAAGATATATGAGATAACCGATGAGGGAAAACAAATGCTAGAGACCGCGTTGTATAGACAGCAGCAAATGGAGGAGACCATCGGGAAACTGTTCCGTCAATTCGCTCAAGAGGTCTTAGGAACCAAGCTCCCTTCCCCTCCTCCTGCACGCTTTAAGCTTCTACCGTTTGGAAAAAATCTAGAAGGAAAACCTCTCGAAGAACAAATACGCATCCTCAAAAGTTTTCGCACTCACATGCGCCAAACAATCAAACTCATAGACAAGAAATTACAGAAGTTAGAAGGACTAGAATAGAACAGCGCGCTCGCTAGTCAGAATGTTCGGCGCGCTCCTAAGTCCAAATTTTATCGGGTTCTTCTTCACGTTCTAGTCTGCGACTTTCGGCTCAATGCAGATGCTCGAAAGGCATAGTCGCCCGATGTAAAGCCTCTTTAAGAGTGAATATGTCCATAGCATCTGCGATCTAGGTGGCTCGCCTTTGCCGCATAGCTCACATCCTTATCCTTCTTTTTCTTGGTTTTGACTACTGAAGACAACTAATACACGCTCATTACAACAAACAAAACGAACTATTAAGAGTCAGAAGTAGTTGCTGCTTTTCCTAGCACGCTGCACTACTACTTCTAATTCTGTTTTAACTATTTTGTCGACATGTTTTTGCGTGTGAGTCACCATCATTTTTAGACCTTTATGATTTGTTGTTGTAGGCGGCCTAGGGAGGCCACAACGACATTTAAGCCAGTTTTTGCACGATTGCGATAGAGCCTCTGTAACTTGTCTTGGCTGGGACTCTTTCACTTGTCATCGTCTACGATGTTTGTGACGACGACAACTGAACCGTTCAAAAGTAGTAGTCCGACAGGCCTTAGCGACTACTACTTTTTTTCAAGCTGTCTAATATGTAAAGTGGCTTCAATAGTTCCTAGTCCGTCGAGCAGTAAGCTCCTTCGCCGTGAAGAGTGGTTAGAACTGATGGCAGCTTCTCCACGAGATGTTTTTTTGAGCTTATCAAGCTAGAAAACATTCGTTTACAGCCAGCCTGGGACGGGAAAAACCGTTTGCATTCAATGCTTGCTAAGTATAATTAACAAACATTCAGGAGACAAAGGCTTCCTTATTTGCAGTAAAAAACTGTTTGTCTACTATTAGAAACGTCAGCAACAAAACAGAAGATGCCATACAGCCTCCAGAAAGAGCTTTAAGCAGAGAAAATATTGTTTGAAACAGAAAAATCTGACGAATATCATGTCAAAGTAGCCTATAACACTCAAGAAGCCATAAGACTCCTAGAAGTAGGCTTTGAATACGTTACAGGCGAATACCATGACGAAGGCAAAATCTTCAGAAAACGCAAATAGGAATACTAAGGAAAAGCCCAGGACAAATAGGAAAAGGTTTTTAGTATAGTTGTTATATGAAAGTGTGCAATTGAGTTTGGGATACTGTGAGGTAGATATTAATGTCTATGTTTGCGGCACCAGGGGCGTACGACCGCGCCATAACCGTTTTCTCACCGGACGGTCGGCTGTTTCAAGTTGAATACGCAATGGAATTGGTTAACCGTGGAGCAACAATCCTTGGAATAAGATGCTCAGAAGGAGTTGTTTTAGGAGCAGAAGAGACCATAGAAGCCCTTGAAGAGACAGAATACTCCTGGAAGATCTTCAAGATTGACGACCATATAGCTGCAGCAATAGTTGGTTTAAGCTCAGACGCGAGAGTATTGATAGACCAGGCGCGGATATACGCCCAAAGTAATAAGTTAACTTATGATGAACCAATAGATGTTGAAGTGACAACAAAAAGAGTGTGCGACATAAAACAGCTCTACACACAACACGCAGGCGTGAGACCCTTCGGAGTTTCGATAATTTTTGGCGGGGTGGACAAGACAGGAAACCGGTTGTTTGGGACGCATCCAAGCGGAACGTATAGAGGCCACAAGGCTACAGCCGTTGGAGCTGGAAGAGAAACTGTGATCAACATGTTGAAGGAGGAATACCGCGAGGACATGAGGCTTGAAGACACCATAAAACTCGCAGTGAAATGTTTAGTAAAGGCCTTGGAAGCGAGGCAGCTTCCGCCTAGAATGAAAATAGGGGTTGTTCCTTCAACAACTAAAAAACTAGAAATGCTAAGCGACGAAAAAATTGGAGAATATGTAAAGAGTTAGGCTTAGGTAAGTGAAATGGGGAATGGGCGAAAAGTACACTATTGCACGTCTTACAAAGGATAATGAACACTTCGAGGTTCTTGTAAAACCCGAAAAGGCATTAGACTATCGCATGGGAAAAACATCTGCAATAACAGAAGTTTTAGTCACTGAAACCACATTCTCAGACGCGAACAAAGGCACAAAAGTCTCGGAAGAAGCCCTGCGCAAAGCCTTTGGAACAACAGAACCGCTCAAGGTAGCGGAGATAATCCTGAAAAGAGGAACAATTCAGCTGACAACGGAACAGCGCAGAAAAATGATTGAGGACAAAAGAAAGCAGATAATAGCCTTCATATCACGACAATGCGTTGACCCAAGAACGAATCTTCCGCATCCACCATTACGCGTAGAACAAGCCATGGAACAAATCCACTACTCAATAGACCCCTTTAAACCAACGGAAGAACAGGCAAAAGAAATAACCAAACTTTTGCGGCCTGTTCTACCATTGAAAATGGAGCGGGCTTCAGTAGGTGTTCACATACCAGCAGAATACGCAGCCAAATCCTACGGAACAGTGAAGGGTTTCGGAACAATAAAGCGTGAAGAATGGCGTGCAGACGGCTCATGGTACGGAGTCTTGGAGATGCCAGCAGGCCTGTACGGCCCGTTCCTAGAAAAAATTGGAGAGATAACCAAAGGAAACGCAGAAGCGAAAATAATTTCCTGAATAGTTTATGATTAATGGATGTGTAGTTTATGCCGACCTTTTTTGAAAGAAGACAACTTGTAACACCCGGAGATTTGCTTGCAGAAGGCGAATACATACCAGGTGAAAACACATACAAAGTAGACCAAAAAATTTATGCTTCAAAGTTAGGGCTTGTGGAATACGAAGACAAGAAAGTAGACGTGGTAGCCTTAAGAGCCTTTTACGTCCCAAAAGTTGGAGACACTGTCATAGGAACAATTGTGGAGGTTGGTTTCAACGGATGGACAGTGGATATAAGCTCGCCGTATCCAGCCCTTCTAAGGGCATCAGACGTCCTAAGCAGACCATTCAGGCCGCAGAGAAATGACTTATCCGAAGTTCTTAATGCAGGAGACTTGGTGATAGCCAAAATAATTGACTATGACAGGGCGCACGACCCACAGTTAACAGTGAGTGAACCAGGATTAGGGAAAATAACCCGTGGGCAAGTGGTGGAAATTACTCCAACAAAAATCCCCCGCTTGATAGGTAGAAAAGGCTCAATGATATCCATGATAAAAAAGGAAACAGACTGCCACATAATCCTTGGACACAACGGAACGATATTAGTCACTGGTAAACGCCTCGAAAACGAACAATTGGCAATAATGGCCATTCATAAAATCGAGGAGGAATCTCACACGGCTGGTTTAACAGACCGCATAACCCAGATGATTGAGAAAGAGAAGAAAAAACAAAAGGAGGAAAAGAAAAATGAGTCGAAAACCTGAAAAGTTAATCGATAAGAAAGGTTTAAGGTTAGATGGTAGAAAACCAGATGAATTAAGACCGATAAAAATTGAAGTAGGCGTCTTGCCAAACACCGACGGCTCAGCCTACATTCAACAAGGGAAAAACAAGATTTTGGCCGGCGTGTACGGCCCAAGAGAATTACATCCGAAACATTTGGCACTCCCAGACAGAACAGTTCTGAGATGCCGCTATCGCATGGCTCCCTTCTCCGTTCAAGAACGCAAATCACCAGCACCCTCAAGAAGGGACATAGAGCTTTCAAAAGTCATCAGGGAAGCCCTTGAACCCTCGGTTTTCCTTGAATATTACCCGAGAACAGGCATCGACATCCACATTGAAGTTTTGCAGGCAGACGGAGGGACGAGATGTGCAAGCATCACAGCGGCGTCTTTGGCTCTGGCTGATGCGGGGATTCCAATGCAGGATTTGGTGACTGCTTGCGCAGCTGGAAAAGTTGACAACACAATAGTGTTAGATTTAATGGATACTGAAGACAAAGAAGGAGGCGCCGATGTTCCTGTGGCTTTGATGCCGAATCTTAACGCCATAACGTTGTTGCAGATGGATGGAATTTTGTCCCTTGAGGAGTTTGAAAAGGCTGCAAATCTAGCCCTTGAAGGATGCAGAAAAATTTACCCAATGCAAAAAGAAGCGTTGAAGGCCAAATATGTGAGTGTTAAGGAGGTTGAAGAATAGATGTCATCAGTGATTGTTGGCTTGAAGCGAAAACAGATCGCACAGCTAATTGCCAAAGGAAAACGACTGGATGGTAGAGGCCTAACAGACTACCGTGAAATAAAAGTGGAACAGGGGATAATCGAACGTGCTGAAGGCTCGGCAAGGGTTCTTCTTGGAAAAACCGAAGTTTTGGCTGGAACAAAAATTGAAGTTGGCAAGCCATTCCCGGATACGCCTAATGAAGGCGTCTTAACTGTGAACGCTGAACTCGTACCGCTGGCATCACCAAACTTTGAGCCTGGACCTCCAAATGAAAACTCGATAGAACTTGCAAGAGTTGTTGACAGGGGAATAAGGGAATCAAAAACTATTGACTTTAAAAAGTTATGCATTAAACCAGGCAAAAAAGTGTTTGTGGTTTTTGTGGACGTTTACGTTCTAAACCATGATGGAAACCTGATAGATGCCTCAGCGTTAGCCGCCCTTGCCGCCCTACTCAATACAAAAATGTCTAACTACGAAATCGAAGAAGACGAAGTTAAAATCAAACCGGGTTACACGCCTCTCACACTAACGAAACATCCAATAGCCGTCACTTTTGCCAAAATAAATGACAAGCTTGTTGTTGACCCATGGCTTGAAGAAGAACAGACGATGGATACTAGACTCACGATAACGGTTGATGATGAGGGCAACATATGTGCAATGCAGAAGGGAGGCACTGGTTACTTCACACCGAAACAAGTTTTAGAGGCCGCTAAGATAGCTGGAGAGAAAGCTGGAGAGATACGCAAAAAACTGAACTGGTGAAATGCGCAATGGGGAAAAGAACCAAAAAAGTGGGGCCGACACGCGGGTTTGGCGCGCGTTACGGAGCTATGGTTAGAAAACGCTACATAAAAGTAGTCACGGAAATGAAGAAAACCCACAGATGCCCACAATGCGGGCTTACGCGAGTGAAGAGGATAAGCGTTGGCGTCTGGGAATGCAGAAAATGCGGATTCACGTTCACTGGAGGAGCCTACACCCCCACCACAAAGCTTGGAATAGTTGCGAAGCGAGCGGCCAAAGGAGTGGCCGTGAAAGAGGCAGTTAGAACGAAGGAAGCTGAATAACGCCTTTTTTAACATATCTTAGTGATTTAAGTATTGGCTAAAAAACCGTTCATACTATTAACTACTTCGAGAAGACCGACGAAAAACATGAGATCGTTTTGCAGAGACCTATCGCATACTTTTCCAAACACTGTGCGAACAAATCGAGGCAAGCTAAGCCTTGAAGGAGTAGCCGAAAAGGCGCTGGAGCTTGACGCCGAAAAAGCGATGATCGTTGAAAGGTGGAAGGGGGGAATGGGAAAAATAAGGTTTTTGGATATAGGTGAAGAGGGTTTGGATAGTGTTCCACCGTTAATTTATGTAAGAGGCGTAAAGTTGCGGAGGGATTTTGGAGAGAACACGCCGAAAAGGAGAAGGATGAAATCCCTAGCAGTCGCGTCATCACGAAAGGTCCCATTAAAGGTTAAAAGACTGGAAAATGCCTTATCAGAATTCTTTAACATTCCGATCCTTCCGTTTAACGAAGTCATCAACAGAAAATGTGAAGCTGCGATGCAGATTTCAACAGACCAGTCAAACAGCATAATTGTCACGTTTAAGCTCGTTCCAGGACTTGTTGAGGTTGGTCCGCAAATTAGAATATCGCATCTGGTTTGGGAGCTGATTGGATGAAAGCTCATGCCCTTGTGCGTTTGAAGTTTCCCTCAGAAAAGCACTTAGAAATCGTTTTTAAGGCTTTAGAACCAGAAGCAAGGACGCCTCCAACTATGCGTTCCCAAGCAAAATTGGAGAAAGAAAACACGTTTTTGATCTTGAAGATCGAAGCCAAAGATACGGTTGCCTTGCGTGCAGCAGTAAACGCTTATTTAAGATGGATAAACTCAATGGTAAGTGTCCTAGAAGTTGTGGAGAGTATTCCCTAAGACACTTCTGAAGTGTTATAGCCATTCGCTAGTTTTCATGAAGCCGACGTTCCACCATTCTTTGCGCAAGTAAGCCTCTGGGTCCCTGTTAATGTTCCAGAAGACCAGAGTTTCGAATTTTCGCAGAGTTTTCGCGCAAGTCAAAGAGCGATGGCGCCCTATAGATTTCACGCATCATGACATTTGGCTCCAAATCTAGCGCGCGCTGTTCTCCTGCAACTTTCACACAGACTGATAATTATTGATGCTGGAGAAAATGCTTAATTAATGGCTGTGACGTATTGCTGTGCATACGGAAGGATACAAGTGAGCGAAGAAATTTCGAAACTTCCACCTCACATTCAAGAACGTTTACTAAGGCTACAACAGCTGCAACAGACCCTTCAAGCAGTCTTGGCACAAAAACAGCAAGTAGAACTCGAACTAACAGAGATCGAGCAAGCCCTAGCCGAATTACAAAAAACAGCAGACGACACAGTCATATACCAAGCAATCGGCTCACTACTAGTAAAAGCCGAAAAAACGAAAGTAACCACCGACCTAGACGAACGAAAAGAACTGCTTAACATGCGAACCACAGTTCTCGGAAAGCAAGAAGAACGCTTACGAGGACAACTAAAAGACTTGCAGACAAAACTCCAAAAAGACTTAAGCCCAGTTTCTCCTCCCTAGCCCCAAAACCCTTTGGTGGAAATTGTGGAAGAACTAGGCATACCAGAGCTGAACAGCAAACAAATCGAAGAACTCTGCTCAATCGCAGAGAAAACCGCCAGAGAATACGTCCTGTCAAAGGTTCCTTCAAGAAGAATAGAAGCATTAAACATAAGTGTTGAAACTGAAGGAACAAAGCCTGTAACGCTTACAATTGAAGTTGATGTTTCCCTGTCACCCTTAATGAAAAATTCTGATGTGCAAAAGCTTGTCGACGAAACCGTAAAAGAAGCCTACGCCTCAGCAGAAGAATACCTGAGGAAACTGAAATGCCGTTCACAGAAATAACCAAAATCTTGAACGAGCTAGACGCCAAACTTGTCGTGTTATTATGTCATCATAACGCTGACCCAGATGCAATTTGTTCAGCCTACGCCTTCAAGAGCCTGCTAAAACAGCTCATACCGAATCTGAAGGTTGAGATCGGAGCAGCCCAAGGAATAAGTCGACTTTCAAAACATCTTCTCAAACATCTGCCAATAGAAATGAAAACGCAGCCTAACGTGGAAAACGCTGATGCGATAGTGCTACTTGACACCAACACAATCCAACAACTGAACAGACTGTCTGAAAAAGTGAAAACCTCAAAGGCGCCAATCATAGTTATCGACCATCACGCACCCCACCCAGAAACGGAACAAATAGCAAGACTATCCATAACAAACGAGGAAGCCTCCTCAACATGCGAAATCGTCTACAACTTCTACAAGCAGATGAACGTTAAACCCGGCGAAAAAGAAGCAAAAGCACTTTTTTTAGGCATAGCCTTCGACACACGCCATTTCATCATAGCCAAATCATCCACACTAAAAACAGTCGCAGAACTAACCGACGCTGGCATAAACGCACAAGAGACATTATCTCTACTTTCCCTACCCATGGACTTTTCAGAACGCGTCGCAAGACTAAAAGCATCCAGAAGAGCCAAAATCACCAAAATCAACGAATGGATAATCGCATTTTCACACGTCAGCGCCTACCAAGCCTCGGCGGCAAGAGCGATACTTGACCTAGGAGCCCACGTTGCAGTCGTGGCTGGACAGAAAAACGAAAACATAGAGATAAGCCTACGCTCTACCCACGAATTTTATAAGAAGACAGGCATCCATTTAGGCAAGGACATCGCAAAGCCCCTAGGCGAATATCTCCACGGCATGGGTGGTGGGCATCCCACAGCCGCCGGAGTCAACGGAGTAGGATATACTGAAACAGGGCTTAAGCGTTGTTTACGGCTTTTAAAGGAAAAATTAGTTAACCCGTAATCAAGTAGCTACTCTTAAATGAGAAAAAAGCTTGCTTTAAAACAGGTAGGCACCATAAGCATGGCAGTAATCGAGACAAAAAACCTCACATACACATATCCGGGCAGAACAGAACCATCAATCAAAGACGTCTCCATAAAAATCGAGAAAGGCGAGTTCACTCTAATAACCGGTCCAAGCGGATGCGGAAAAACAACCCTCTGCCGATGCTTCAACGGACTGATCCCCCACTTTTACCAAGGCGAACTAAAAGGCGAAATAACAGCCGCTGGGCTCAAAGTTGTTGAACACCAAATCTCTGAACTAGCAAGACACGTGGGCCTCGTCTTTCAAAACCCAGAAAACCAGCTCTTCGCCTTATCTGTGGAAAAAGATGTGGCATTCGGACTTGAAAACCTCGGAGTTCCAAGAGAGAAAATGCGCAAAAGAGTGGAATGGGCACTGAAGCTTACAGGCATTGATGACTTGAGAGAGAGGGCTCCCCATGAACTTTCAGGTGGACAACAGCAACGTGTGGCGATCGCATCCGTTTTAGCAATGCAACCGAAAGTGATGGTCCTAGACGAGCCGACATCCTTCCTCGACCCGTTGGGTGCAAAGAAAATATTTGAAGTCATTTACGAGCTAAACCGAAAACTTGGAGTCACCATAGCGCTTGTTGAGCATAGACTTGACCTAACCGCAAGATACGCAGATCACATAATAGTAATGGACAATGGAAAGGTTGTCCTCGACGGGGAGCCCCGTGAAACGTTAAGCTCTGAAGAAGCCCGCCTAATCGGAGTTGGAATCCCAAAGGCAACACGTCTTTACCAGATACTTCAGAAAGACGGAAGAATAAGACTGGGCAACACCATTCCGTTGTGTTCGGATGAAATGGCATCCATGCTAAGGGAGGCTCTCAAAAGCCAATGATCGAAGTTGAAGACGTCTACTTCACCTATCCGAACGGTGTAGAAGCATTAAGAGGTGTATCCTTAACAATCAAAAACGGCGATTTTGTAGCCATAATGGGAGAAAACGGCGCTGGGAAAACAACTCTAGTGAAACATTTTAACGGGTTGCTTAAGTCTGCCAGCGGAAGTGTACTTATCGACGGAGTGGACACGAGAAAAGTTAGCGTCGCAACCCTAGCGAGAAAGGTTGGATTCGTCTTCCAGAACCCCGACAACCAGCTTTTCAGCGAAACAGTTGAGCAGGAAATAGCCTTCGCACTAAAGAATTTCGGGTTTAAAGAAAGGGTCACAAAAAGGCGGGTTACATGGGCTCTAAACCTTTTGGGTTTGGCACAGTACAGAAAGACTTCACCATTCATGCTCAGTGGTGGGGAAAGAAAACGCGTAGCCTTGGCCTCAGTTTTGGCGTGGAACCCAAAAATATTGATATTAGACGAGCCAACAATAGGGCAAGACTACCATCAAAAGGAGAAGCTTCGCCAATTCATCCTGCAAATGAAAACTCAAAGAAAAACAACAATAATCGTTACACACGACGTGGAGTTCGTGGCCGAATGTAACCCAAGAGTTCTGCTGATGCGTGAAGGAAGAATAGTAGCTGACGGTGAAGCACAAAATGTTCTTACAAATCCTGAAATTCTAATCAAAGCATCAATTGTGCCGCCACAAATAGCTCAAATCTTCATACAATTATCCGATCTAGGGCTTCCCAAAGACGTCATTGATGTTTATGAAGCACGAGAAAAATTGCTCAAAGTCTCGGAGAGATCGAAATGAGCGTTTTTGAGGGACTCAGATTTCGAAAGGTTTACTCTCCCATTCACAACCTAGACCCAAGAATAAAATTTGTTTATGTCTGCGCAATTTTCGTGGCTGCAATAATCTTTTGGGAACTATTACCGTTAATAATACTCTTCTTGATACAGGTTCCATTTGTCTTTTTAGCTGGTGTAAAACGCGAGTGGCTTCGTTCCATGCGAGGAGCAGCCTTCCTGGCAACAATAATTTTCCTAACCAATTTCATCTTTAAATTTATAAATGCTGGCTACGTAGTTACAGCCTCTAATCTAGAAAATGCAATAGCCATGACTTTACGCTTCGTAGTGCTTGTGGAGTCCTTCTCCGTTTTCTTCTTAACAACCTCGCCGGATCATTTAGGCTTAGCTCTAGAGCAAACACGCATACCCTACGAGTTCTGTTTTGCCTTCACAACCGCCGTGCGTTTCGTTCCTGTTCTAGCCGAAGAGGCGCAGACGATTATGGATGCTCAGAAGGCGAGGGGTTTGGAGCTTGAACGTGGAAACTTTTTGAAAAGAATTAGGAATTACATCCCGATTCTTATACCCTTAATTGTGAGTGCGATTCGCAGAAGCCTAGAATTGGCTGAAGCCATGGAGTCCCGCGCATGGGGGGCAACCAAAAACCGCACAAACCTGTACGTGCTTAAAATGCACAAGGGCGACATTGTTTTGATAGCCATAACCGTTGGAATCTTAGCAGCCGCAGTTTACGTCCGTCTGTTCCTCGGAATCCCATCCTTAAATGAACTTTTAGGAGGATTGTTTTAAACCGCAAGATTTTTAATATAGACGAGAGAGTATTGGCTTTCTCGGGTGGAGTTAGAAGGCGGCAGCAGCAGACGAGGTTGTTGCTTGGGCGAACTAATGAGTATTTAAAGCGTAGACATGCAACAATAGATTAGGAATAAGAATTTGGAGCGTGTAGAGTATCCGCAAAAAGTGGAAAAAAAAGAAGGTGCGTCGACAGAAGAAGAAGAGAGAAAAAAGACGGGAAAGATACAAATAAGTATAAAGTTTCAGAAATCCACGCGCAAGGCAAATATAGAATGGTTGACGTTTCGTTCTTGAATGAGGGGTGAGCGAAATCAAAAGCAAGATCAGCCATATAGGATACGTTAACAAGATTAGAGATAACATTTTCAACATAAAAAAGAAAAAACTGTTGCCACTGTATGAAGACCTAAAATCGGCAAACTGCGTGGTCTGCGGAGGATCGGGCAGGTCACTGTACTCCTTGAACGCTGCAATGAGCCAAATCGCAATGAGCCAGATAGGCTGGAGGAATAAAGTTGTGTTAACCTTGGACGACCCAGGCTTTCCTGGAAAAAACATGTACGATGCGGCACCCGAGCTCGAAAGGCGATACAAAAAGACTTTGCTCTTGATGAACTCCGGTAGCGGCTTCTCTGATGATCCTCTGGCGATGGCGCAAGATTTGGCGAAATACATCGAAGACAAAAAAACGTCAAAGTTTTCCATGGGACTTATAACATCTAACGTTAACTCTCCGCTAGCCAAGATAGTCCGTGAACGCGGGCATGTAGTTGCGTTGAGAGGGCGAGGAAGATCGAAGCCCTCCTTTGAATACAGCAAGATAGGCATCATGGGCGACATCTTCGAGCTAGGGAGCCTGCTCCTTCTGTGCATGATGACCGAGGCGGTCTTCCGAAACCTAAGGGCAGATGGGGTGTTTCGACTCTGCGAGGAAGAATTCGACAAGCTAGGACCCATAATCGACTCGAATGTGCAGTCAGAAACCTACACGCACGTCGTTGATATGCTGGAAAGACGGACCAACGTGTTTCTAGGCGGGAGGGGGACAGCGAACGAAATTGTAAAGATGGCCGGTGTAAGACTTTTCCACATCAAGGGTTTCTTGGGAGACAACGTCTACATAGCCAGAGGCGTGAACACTCCGCATCCAAGAGCTGGAGATCTCGAGATCTTAGTGTCATTTTCTGGAGAAACTAAGCCCGTCATCATCTGGTGTGACGTTTTTAAAAAACTGAACGGAATTGTGTTGGCAATCACGGGAACAAAGAAGTCAACTTTAGCCGAAAAGTCAGACTTCCAAATAACCTTGGAAGAAGAAGTCAAGCCGGGCCAGCCTAGGAGGTTTTACATGAGAGCAGCATACGTCTTAAGCCCTTTGCCAGTTGAATTGGCTGAAAGATTGGGTGAAAGAGGGCTGAAGCTGCCAGAATACTTGATCGGTTGGTATCACTCTGTTACGCAATAGAACTAGAGCACGCGTGGATTGGTATACCTATTCCCATTTTACACTAAACTAAACTTGGGATTCACAATCTTTAATTCTATGTTTACGAGAGTGTCTCTAATAGGGTTGGTGACGAATCCAAAATGAATCCACCCTCTGCTTTCAGAACCTTGCTGACTCGTAGAGGCTACTCTGATAAAGCCATTAAAGAAATTTGGAAATGGTATGATTTCTTAGAAAGAAGAGGAGTCAATTACTGAAAAAGGGAAAAGTTGTGCACATTTCTGAGAAAACTGAATATTTTCGCTTAAAACGGGCTACCTAACCAAACCAAGTGCAATATGTTTTATGGAGGAGATATATCGAATTTCGGAATATGTCGATAGGTGAAACAAGTGATATATTACATCATACGATACAATATGTATCCTGGTAGAACATGCGAACAGTTCTACAAAACTACAAAAGAGGTGAAGTTGATGAAGCGTGTATCCACGACCAATTGGCACATATACAGAGTGTGTTCACTTTCAATATCCACACCTAAGCTGCAATGCGACATCAGTGAAAACGTGTCCACTTTAGAATCATTGCCGCGTAATCGTGGTTTCAAGAAGCTTCTGCTAGAAGCAGTAGATGAGGGGCTCTCTTCGCTGGGAGATTCGGCGAAACTGGCGATCTATGTTTATCTGGAAAAGAATTTGAAAATTAAGAAACAGGACATCCCCAACAAAATTGATGAGTTTACCAATGCCATTGAAAAAATCTTTGGTAATGGAGCCAAATTTCTTGAGATTCAAATAATGAAGCATCTCCATGAAAAAGTTGGACACGATTTTGAGTATTTCCCAGAAAAGGATGACCTAATATTCACCGAATACGTAGAGGCAGCTTCGTACTAAATTATTATTGTGTAAGGTCGTCGTTTTTGTAAGGAAAATGGTTAAGGGTTTAGCGCACGCCACTATGTCCGCTCGAGCTTGAAGACGACGGGTCGCAATCCATCAGGGCAGCACCACACTGCGACTCCGGGCTCGTCGTACCACTCGAGGAAGTCGCCATTGGACCTGAGCGTAATAACCCCCCAAAAGATGGCGTCCCAAGCATATGGGCAGAACCCCTTGGGCATCTGGGGGAGTTCATCTTCATCGACAATATGGAACACCTGTCCGTCCTCGAAGATGGGGCACGGGCCGCTATACATTGCCTTGACCGGCGGGTCTTTGAAGACCTCCTCGGTGCTGAAGCGCCTGAGCACCGTGATCTTTACATTACTCGCTCGCTTCACCAAACAGACACCTAACCCAAAGATAGGCTTCAAATTCATTTATTTTTTCGAGTGTGTAAAGAAGAGTATTCGTCTCCCGCTGCTACTTCTTGAATGACACTTCAGGCTATTCCTCCATTTTCTGATAGAGTTCTATGACCTTGCGCGCGCTCTAGTTCCTTATGCTCATTAAGAGCACGCAGGATTTTTTGACTTTCTTTTTTCCGAGCAACCGTTTCTTTGTGTGTGAAGTTGGCGGTTTTTGTGATGGTTAAGGTTAAGCATGCTAAAGATTAAACGTGCATATAACTTATTAAGACTCACGACACAGTATATCAACGGATATCCAACCTCACACCATTCGTGAAAGACAAACAGCATCAACGGTGAAGAATAAATGCCTAAAACCTCCGAAACAGTGGAAAAACCAGAAGTAGGTATACTGATAAAAGGAGGAATAAAAAAACCAGCCGTTTTCAGAGAAGTCTACCCCATACAAGAACCTTACGTTTATGCAGCAATAGTCAAAGATCCTCAAACACAAAAAATAACGTACAAAGTTGTAGAACCAACGCTACAAAAAAATGAGGAAGAACAGCTAAAGGAAATAAAGACGTTTTTGATGGAAGAAGTGGACGTAAACCTAAAAGAAATAGAAACCAAAGCGAAGGCGGAAAATTATCTGAAAGAAAAAACAAAGGAAACGATCAAGAAATACCGCATAAAAATTCCACCCGAAGCTGTAGACAAACTCACATACTACATAATACGCGACTTCATAGGCTACGGAAAAATAGACCCTCTGATGAAAGATCATCTAATCGAGGATGTATCGGCGGACGGCGTAAACATTCCAATCTATGTCTGGCACAGAGTATACGAGTCGCTGCCGACAAACATAATATTCAAGGATGAGGCAGAACTAAACTCTTTCATAATTCGATTAGCATACTTAGCAGAAAAAAACATCTCCATAGCATCTCCAATTCTGGACGCGTCACTTCCTGATGGAAGCCGTATACAACTAACCTATGGAAGCGAAATCACCAGAAGAGGCTCAACATTCACGATTCGACGCTTCAGAGTTGACCCATTAACAATTTCAGACTTGATAGCATTCAACACCGTTTCTTCAGAAATGGCAGCGTACCTTTGGTACATTATAGAAAATAGGGCTTCAGTTATTGTGGCTGGTGGCGTCGCAGCGGGAAAGACAACGATGCTAAACTGCTTATCAATGTTCATAAAGTCCGAAATGAAGATAGTGAGCGTAGAAGATACGCATGAGCTTAACCTTCCACATGAGAACTGGATACCATCGGTTGTGAGGTTAGGCTTTGGGCATGAAGATGAGAAGGGTGGAAGCATAACCCTGTTCGACTTATTGAAAGCGGCTGTTAGACAAAGACCAGACTATATTATTGTGGGTGAAGTCCGCGGGAAAGAAGCCTACACGCTGTTTCAGGCAATAGCAACAGGCCATCTTGGGATGAACACGATACACGCGGAATCGGTTGAAGCGGTGATAAACCGTTTGGAATCGGAACCGATGAACATTCCAAAACCGCTCATAGCAATGATAGACGCTATAATGGTTATGGCAAGAACAGAGATCGAAGGAAAACCAGCGAGAAGAGCAACCACAACGACAGAAGTCTTAGAGCTTAACCGAAAAACGAACAGAATACAGACCGAAGAGGTCTTCAGTTGGAACCCAAAAGAAGACAAAGTTGTTTTCTCCGGCCATAGCAGCATTTTAGAGAAGCATATGAAGAAAACGGGCGTTAATGAAGAAGATGTCAAACGCGAACTACATCGCAGAAAGACCATTTTAGAATGGATGGTTCAGAAGAGCATTCGCGGCTACACCGACGTCGCAAATGTAATCCGCGAATATTATGCCAACCCGAAGCGTGTTTACCAAAAGGCTAGGGTAGGGTTAAGATGAAAAACAACAAAACCCTTGAAAAGATTAAGAGACTCTTCAACAGTTTCAAAACGAGACTTAAGCCGAAGGCATCACAAGAAAAATTCAAACTTGAACTTGAAAAACCGCATTCCATAGCCTATCGACTTATCGGAGAAAAAACAGGTCGTTTCTTACCGTTTTTTAGGGATTTGGACTTAAACCTGCAGAGGTCTGGGTTAAAGATTAATTTCAAGGCTTACGTGAGCCTAACAGTTCTTGTTACAATTTTAACATCATTCGTTGCATTAATTCTTATTCCGTGCTTGCTTACTTTTGTTCTAAATGTGCCGTTTTTCTCGGTGGTTTTGTTTGGTACTGGCGGAAGCCTTTTCACAGTCGCATTTTCGATAATTGGATTTTATGTGTATCCAATATATCGTGCTGACAAGCTCAGAAGAGAGTTAGAGGATGAGTTGTCGTTTACAACTGGTTATATGGCGATTCTTGCGAGTGCTGGTGTTTCTTCAGAAAAAATTTTTTATTCACTCTCAAATCTCAGTGTGCCTTTGGCTGTTTCCGCAGAAGCAAAAAACGTTGTTAGAGACGTAAATCTCTTCGGTTTGGACATAATCTCTGCTTTGGAGAAAACTTCGAAGCGAACTCCCTCTGAACGGTTCCGCGAAATGTTGGAAGGATTCATCTCAACAATACATTCTGGCGGGGATCTGGCGGCTTACCTGCGTGAAAAGTCTAGGCAGTACATGAAGCTAAAGAGAATCAGCCTACAGAAGTTTTCCGACACCTTGTCCATTTTATCGGAGTTCTACGTGGCTTTGCTTGTCACAGGACCTTTGCTTTTTGTTATTATGCTTGCGGTTATGGCTATGCTTGGCGGAGGCGGCCTAGGCATGCTAGGCCCAGATCTTTTGCTCAGCATGATCACGTATCTTGGAATCCCGCTGGGTTCCATAGTATTTCTGATAATTTTGGATGCTACTTCGCCTAGATGGTAGTGGAAATGCCGAAAATAGAGAAGCATGAGAAAAAACTTGCGTGGGTTGTCTCTGTTTCCTTAGCTGTGGTCATAATCTTATCTGCCTACTTCACGTTTTGGAGAACCCCAACATTCGACGAGTTTGTTCTCCTCGCCCTCATGGTTGCCGTTTTCCCTCCAACAGTCCTAAACTATGTGGATTACAAATGGAGAAAAGCCGTGGACGAGCACCTACCAGATCTTTTCAGAAGCATAGTTCAGGCCCAAGAGACGGGCATGACCCTTCCCCAAGCCTTGGAAGGAGCCTCTAAGAGAGATTATGGTCCGCTTACGGCTGAACTGAAAAGAATGACTACACAGATTTCTTGGGGAATGACTTTTGAAGAGGCTCTTCTCGCTTTTGGAAGGCGTGTCAACACCGTGCTTATGCAGAGAACTGTGCCGATGATCATTGAGGCAAGCCGTTCCGGAGGACGTGTGGAAAGGGTTTTTGACCCAATGGGTAAGTTTGTACAGACAACGCTTCTGCTTGACAAGGAACGGCGAAACCAGACGAGATCATACATTGCGATAATATATGTGGCCTTTTTCGTGTTCTTATTCACAATCATACTGCTTTTCAAGTCGTTTTTCTCGAGCATAGAGGGCTTGCCAATACTTGGGTCAGCGGTGATGGCACCCGAAGAGATGCAGCGAATGTTCTTTCACATGACATCGATTCAAGCCTTTTTCGGGGGACTTGTCGCAGGAAAAATGGGGGAAGGAACTATAAATGCTGGACTGAAACACAGCCTAATCCTCATGCTTTGCGGATGCATAGCCCTAAAACTTTTTTTGTGAGGTGGGAAAATGGCGCGAAAGCTTAGGAGATTTTTCCGTGATAAACGGGCTATAACTCCAGTGCTAAGCAACCTTTTGCTCACGGTTGTGGCTGTGGCTGCAATGTCCATTGCTACAACCGCTACATATGTGATTACAACTAATCTGCGGGAAAACATGAGCGAACGGGTTGTTATAGAGGACTTATGGTTTAATTCGACCGGAAACATCAACGTTTATCTTCGTAATGTTGGAAAAGTTGCCGTTCATGTTTCAGCTGTCTACGTCAATCACACTTCTAAATCTTTCACCCCGCCTTTAAGTTTAGAAATTGGTGAGCACGGCTGGCTCAACATTTTAGTTTCAGACGGTTGGGTTTCCGGAAGCCTATACTATGCAGATATTGTTACAACCAGGGGGACGCATGTTGGAGGCTATTATAAAGCGCCTTAAACGCGATAAGCGAGGGGTAAGCAATGTTATAGTAGTTATGCTAAGCCTAGTTCTAATAGTAGTTATAGTTGCAAACGTGGTGCTCTGGAGCTACCAAATGAACCAACTTGACTGGGAAAGGATACAAGAAGATTTGAAGATTATTGACATCGCTCGTGTTGCTAACTCTTCTTGGTTTACAGCAGAAGGAGAATATACGGTAAATGAAGGCAGTCTTGTAAGCGGTGACTACACGGACACACAAAAGATTGGGGACTCTTACGAAACGTTCATGGAAAGCGTTGTTGCACAAACGCTTTATCTTCATAGAACAGATGTGTCAGGCGTCACTCCGAGTGGCAGACTTATGAACAACGCTCAACAACCCTCCAGTCAACCAGAAACAACCTATGAAATAATTCGAGCCGCCTCTGTTTACTTTTACACGCCAATCCTCTCAGCAGGGTCTATAGAAAATGGAACATGGACACTTTACATATGGGCATCAACCGTAAGCAGCGGCAAGGTATCACTTTTAACCGTTAGAATACACTTGGTATCATCAGACGGCTCTACTGAGAAAGCAACCATGGGAACATTAACGGATGTCGTTGTTGATTATGGATACTCTGAAAGAACCATCACAATATCTGGCAGTGCTGTGAACTTGACTTCTGGTGATCGAATCCGACTCACCTTATACGCCCAAACAGGCGCAGCAAATGACCCAAAAGGAATGAGTTTCTACTACGATGGCTACGGAACCTATGAAACTCTAGGTCACGAAACACGTCTGCAATCCCCCTCTCCCGGGGGCTATGGACTTGATCTAAACGGAACCTTTTCCATAAATTTGTCCATCTACCCTATGGCTTGCATCCAATCTGTTGAAATACAACTGAGGTACAGAACTAACGACACTGTTGAAGAGTGGTATCTAAAGGCTTACAACTGGACAGACACGACTTACAGTGATTCCGGCTTTAACAACACTTTGGGGCATACACCAACAACAGGCTGGAACATATATGCCGTGAATCTAACAGACAAGTGGCGTAGTTACGTAAGTGACGAGGGCACTGTGCTTGTGAAAATGCAAGATAACCAAGCAGATGCCAACCAAACGATCGTTGACATTGACTTCTTAGCTGTTAGAGTATTAGTCGATGGGACAAGGTTCACTTTTCAGAATAAAGGGTCTTTAACTTCTCATTTAGTTTCTTTATGGGTGAACAATTCGACATACCATCAACGATACGAGATGAACATATTCATCAATTCTGGAGAAAACACAGTATACATTCGCAGCGACTTGACTTTACCAAATGGACCATACAAAGTTAAGGTCGTGACGGAAAGAGGAAACACGGCTGTGTTCATGAGCCCCTAAACTGAAGATCACTTTCTCTTAAGCAATTTATCCTTTAACGCTTTTGTTGCTTCTTTCTGGTTTTTAGCTTCGACTATCTTGATATTGTATAGTTCTGCCATTTTCTTTCCGTTTTCACTCATTTTTGGAATCGCGATTAAGTAGGCGTTGTCTGGGGAGACATCAAATATCTTGGCAAATAATGCGATTACTGGCTGCTCGTTCACAGCATTTTCCGTCGAAGATACCAAATCGATTACCGTTACTTTTCGTGTCTTGTCTCCTCTGTAGGCTGCCATGTCAAACATGTGGTTTGCACCGGACTTGCCCTTCAGAAATGCGGGACTTTCAACCTCAAACCCATTTTCTTCCAGAAACTCTGTTATGGGTGCAATTACGACCCAGCCTACTGAAGCTTCTTCTCTAACTTCTTCTTTCAAGCTGTATGAGTAAACGTCTTTGATCACGGCGTCTTCAAAAGTTGAGTTTGCATGGCAGTCCCTGCAGAAATGTGCAGTAGTGGGGATGTCAAAGCTTTTGCCGCAATCCTTGCAGGCGCACCATATTCCAGCCCGTCTGTGATCAACATCGGGTTTTTTCAATTCTTCATGACATTTCGGACAGACAAGCTTGTTTCCTTTACGAAAGTTTCCCTCAACATCCATGTATCCACACTTGACGTGTTCGATTAAGGAGCTTTTCTGGATGTTAAACGACTTGCAGTATGGACAACAATAATGAACAGAAATATTCACGGAATCACATTTTGGACAATAAACAATCTTATCGTAAAGTCTTCTTTCCAATATTCCAGCTTCATAAAGTCTGTTCAAGAAATCTTCTGCGGTTGAGTCGCCAATAATCGTCTCAACAATTGGGTATCGATAACAAATTTTGGGATCATAAGCTGGTTTAAGTTCACTTATTTCACCGCTTAAGAACTTGCTTAGAAAAACCTGTGTGTTGTGATCCCTGTAGAGTTCTGCCCGTTTCATTTTATTCGTCTCTAGCATCGTCTTTCCGAACCAACATTATATTTGACATCAACATTTAAAACCATTTTATTAATAATTGTTTTTATCGTGGTTAAGATTTCCGCATGAACAGTCTCAAGCGATAAGTTTTTAAAATTTTACCGGATGTTTGGTTCAGAGAAAGTGACTTGAAGTGGGTTCGCAGTCGAAACACATTATTCGCTGCCCAAAATGCGGCTTTACCTTTGACATAACATATGGTAGAACTTTCGCTTGTTCCGGCTGTCCATCTTCTGTTCAATGCGGATTTGCCAAGTGCCCGAAGTGTGGACATGAGTTCCCCTTGTCGGAATAATGAAAAATTCACGTTACATGTGGGAAATTCATAGTCACGTTTTTTAATGGGAACATTCATATTCCAAGCACAACTTAAGCTTCATAGAATGCAAAGCTAAAACGGTGAATCAGTTGTCAACTCAATCGTCTCCAAAACGTCTGGTGTTCCGCTGGACAACATTGAAAGGTATAGCAGCGATAATTCTGTTCATAATTATAGCGGCATTAATTGAATATTTTGTTGTTTTTTACGCCGTAAACCTCGGGGTTAAAGATGAAAGTCTTTTGCAATGGAACTTTCAGTTTCCCGGGACTGATTGGATCACAACAATAATAGTCAGCCCTCTGTTCCACTTAGTTCCTATCGCGGTTATAATTACACTTGTGTCCAGCTGGAGTTATTTGACAAAGTACGTTGCAGTAAAGCCTCCCAAAACTTTGAAAGGAAAATCTAGGCCCACTAAACGAGGGAAAAAGCGGGGCTTAAGAGAAGCGAGAAAACTGGCATCAAAAATAAGTCACACTGTAAAGAATTTCTTTGACAAAATAAGGTCTGGATTGTCAAGGGTTAAGGGCGTTGTATATCCTTGGCAGGAAACACGTTTCGCAAGAGCGACTATAAAAAGCGCCTCAACAGTGCTCCTAGTTTTTGCAGTGTTCATTCTCCTCGTCTCCCTTTTAGCCTATCCGCAACTGATTTACCGAACAATATCAAGTGCCTATCAAAACAACCCTTCATTGCTCAACTTTACAAAATCAACAAGCAACTCCGTAAAAGGCATAGCAGACGCCTTAGCGCCCATTGGCTGGATTTGCTCATCTATAAACAATGCTTTACTCTCGGCTACACCGGGCTTCAGAGACTTCGCCCTAAGTCTTGGAGTTCTAATCAAGCCTTTGACTGATTTAGATAACGCTGGAAAATACCTAGTCTTTCAGAATATGGCGGCGTGGGTTTCCGCCCTATCAGCCCTGTTCTATGGAGAGTACATGGGAAAAAGTTATCGATATAAGAAAAAGAAGAGAAGTTAGAGGTTTCTAAATGGCTGACCGTCCCAGATTCGGTCCAGCTGGGGTTCCACCGGCATTTAGGGCGATGAAAGCAGTTTTAACTGATGTTCCGCGACTTCTAAGAGAAGAGGGACTTGACGCTTTTGAGTATCAGGCTGTTCGCTGGGGTGCAAAACCGCAAATAAAAAAGGAAATGGCTGAAAAACTTGGATTGAAAGCCAGAGAAAACGATGTGTGGCTTAGTCTTCACGGCTCCTATTTCATAAATTTCTGCGGCAAAAAAGAAACAATTGAAGCCAGCAAAAACCGCTTGATCGCGTGTGCAACAGCAGCAGAATGGATGAACGCTCATGTCGTGGTTTTTCATCCCGGATTTTATGGTAGAAGACAGCTAAAAGAGGTTTTCAGAGGCTGTTTGGAAGCATTGAAAGAAGTTGTTGAAAACACGAAGACTTTGGGAATTAAGAAAGTTAAGCTTGGTCCGGAAACCATGGGGAAACTCTCCCAGTTCGGAAGTTTAGACGAAGTTTTAGGCTTATGCGAACAGATTGAACAAACACAACCAGTAATTGACTGGGCACATCTACATGCAAGATGTAGGGGCTGCCTAAAAACCATCGAGGACTTTCGCAAAGTTGTGGAGGAAATTGAAAAACGATTGGGAACAGACGCGGTTAAAGACATGCACTGCCACTTTGCAAAGGTTGAATTCACGGACAAAGGCGAAAAACACCATCACACAATGGATGAAGCAGAATATGGACCAGAATTCACAATGCTCGCAAAGGTTATAGCAGAGTGTAAGCTTAAACCAGTGATAATAAGCGAGAGCCCAGTCTTAGACGTAGACGCAATAAAAATGCGTGACATCCTCCAAAGGAAACTCAAAAACTAAGGTTTGGCTTTGATGCGATACCTTTTTGTACGCAGTTTATAGTGCTGTTTATAGGTGCCCATTTTTGGTGCGGCTGAAAGGATTCCAAAAACTCACCCCAATAAATGAAGCATTGCGAACCTTTTTTCATGGATTAAGGATTGAAAAGTTGAGAAAAGTCACAGTTCCTGTGCATCGAGCACTAAATCGTGTCTTAGCAGAAGACGTTATTGCCGAGGAAAACCTGCCAAGATTCGACAGGTCAGCCGTTGACGGATATGCTGTTAGAGCCGAAGACACCTTTGAGGCTTCACAGTTTACGCCGAAAACTCTCCGAATTGCGAATGGGAATGAGGTAGGCGAGAAACAGACAAAACAGGTGTGGACTGGCAACCCCATCCCTGAAGGTGCAAACGCCGTGACGATGCTGGAAAAAACTAAACGAATTAACGGCGAAATTGAGGTTTGGGTTCCAGTAACGCCTGGAGAAAACATTTCAAAAAAGGGTGAAGACGTCTCAAAGGGAGATGTTGCCGTAAAAGCTGGAACCCGTTTAAAACCTCAACATTTAGGATTGATAGCTGCTTTAGGAATCACAGAAGTTAATGTTGTGGATAAGCCTAAAATCGCCGTCTTAGCCACGGGAAACGAGCTTATAGAGACAGGCAACAAGCCAGAGGAAAACCAGATTTTTGAGGTTAACAGGCTTATCCTTTCAGCCTTATGCCAAGAACTGGGCGCTAAACCCTTCGATTTAGGCATAGCAAAAGATGATGTTAACGAAATTGTGAAAAAGCTAAAAGTGGGACTGGAAAAGGCGAATGCGATAATCACAACGGGTGGGACAAGCGTGGGAGCCTCCGACCTTGTTCCAGCAGCCGTTAACAGTATTGGAAAGCCAGGCGTGATTGTTCACGGCATAGCCATGCGTCCAGCCATGCCAACAGCCCTGGCCGTAGCAGACAAAAAGCCGATAATCATCCTTTCCGGTAATCCCGTGGCGGCAATGATAGGGTTCGAAGTCTTCGCTAGGCCGTTAATATGCAAGATGCTAGGACTAAAGCGAGAGTTTAGACTGGTGATTAAGGCTAAAATAACGCGGAGAGTGACAACAGCGCTGGGAAGAAGAAGCTTTGTTCGCGTCTACGTGTCACAACACGGCGAAGAGTTTCTCGCAGAACCCGTAAGCATCCTAGGTTCAGGCGTAATCTCAACAATGACGAGGGCTAAAGGCTATGTTATTGTCCCAGAAAACAGAGAAGGCTTAGAGGAAGGAGAACTTATCACGGTACACATGTTTGACAGTGTGGGAAGCGGTTGATGAAAGTGTTTAGAAAACTCCTAACGTTTGATGAAGCACAGCAAGTCATCCAGCAATGTTTTAAACCCAAGCCTTTAAGTATCGAGGAAATTCCGCTTTTAGAAGCCTACAACCGTGTCTTGGCAGAAGACGTAACCGCCACCCTAAATATTCCACCCTTTAATCGCTCAACCGTTGATGGATACGCAGTAAGAGCGGAAGACACATTTGGCGCCGAGGAAAGCAAACCAGTAAGCCTGAAGTTCTGTGGAACGGTAAATGTAGGAGAACCTCCGAAAATAAAAGTCCCATGTGGAACTGCTGCCGAAATTGTCACCGGAGCACCAATACCCGAAGGTGCAGATGCTATTGTCATGGTTGAGCATACCGTGCTGAAGGATGATGATGTTTTCGTTTACAATGCTGTGGCTAAAGATGAAAACGTCATGGAGGCTGGATCAGACATCCAGAAAGGCGAAACAGTTCTGAAAGCGGGACAGCTGCTGCATTCACGGGAAATAGGCGTTTTGGCTGCATTAGGCCTAGCGAAAGTCAAGGTTTATGCTGTTCCACATGTAGCTGTGCTTTCGACAGGTGCAGAAATAGTCGAACCCGGTAAAGAACTGCCCCACGGAAGAATTTATGATATAAATGCTCATAGTTTGAGCACCGCTGTGCTGGAAAGTGGCGGGGACCCACTGTATATGGGCGTTTTTCCAGATGATATGGCGGAGCTGCAGAAGGCGTTAAAGCATGCCATGGCGTCTACAGACATGGTCATAACATCAGGCGGGGTTTCGGCAGGTCCAAAAGATGTTATGCCACAAACACTGAATTCTCTTGGAAAACCAGGCGTGATTGTTTGCGGAATCTCTATCAAACCGGGAAAACCAACGACTGTAGCATTGATAGACGAAAAACCAGTTTTCTCGCTTCCGGGTCATCCAACTTCCGCATTGTTAATTTTCCATCTGCTTGTCCGTCCGATAATTCAGGGCATGGCTGGAAGAAAAATGGAGAAGACTCAGAAAGTGAAGACGTTTGCAGCAATAAGAATGTTTCCAGCTAGAGGAAGACGAACATTCGTCATGGTTAGGCTGAAGCGTGATGAGTCAAATCGGTTAATTGCTGAGCCAGTTCCGGTAGGGCTTTCTGGAGCGATAACAACTCTTGCGAAGGCTGATGGCTTCATTGAGATAGGGGAAAACCAGCAGTTCATCGATGCTGGCGAAGAGGTTGCAGTACATCTTTTCAGAAGGAATGACTGTTTACTAGTTTGAAAAATGCTATGAAGCAAAATCGCTCAGCATCTCTTTAGCCCCGACTTATGTCATACAAAGACAGCTCTTCACTGTCATTGCGTTTTCTTGGTTCAGGAGGTACTTCACTTTCATTCTTTCCTTTACAGCGTCGACAAGCCCCGTTTTCCTTAAACGATTCATTTGCCAAGTCAGGGCTTGGGAAGATATATCAAGTTTAACGGCTAAATCCTTGTAAAAAATTGAATCTCTTTCCGATAAGACAGCCAAAATCCTTCGCACTGTCTCGTGTCTCAGGAGGGAAATCATCTTCATCTCGGTCTCTCCAAACCTCTTGATCTCAAAATATCTTTTGTATTGCCTGTCACGATGAACCAAAAGTAAACCAGCTCTGGTCAGGAGTCCCAGATGATACTGAACTACGCCAACAGAAAGGCCTAAATTGTCGCATATGCCTATGAAGTGGATTCCTGGGTTATTCTTAACGAAGTTGTAAATTTCTATCATTGTCGACTGGTTAAGAAGGCGTGAGTCTTCATTAAAGCCCACGCCAAGTACTAGAGGCGCAGAAAAAATGAGCGGTTGAGCATTATCAACATCTGAAACAGTCGGCGAGCCAACTATGTTGACTTGCAAATAGGTTACGGTGAAGAGTGAGAAGGCAAATACTGTTACAAGAAGAGATGCAGATAAGATTTTGTTACGCTTCAAGCGGTATCACTCACTATTACAAGATTTATTTATCAGATATTTATGAATATTTGTAAACGACTGTACTAATGTAAAGGAGCGTACCAGAAGACCTATTTTCCCGATATCCAAAGTATTATTTATCGAAAACTACGAGGTTCCACCAAATGGGGAAAGCTGAAAAGAAAAGGAGGAAAAAGAAGAGGCTAAAGCAACTCATGGTACTCAAGGAAGAGGAAAAAGAAAGGCAAGTGTTCCTTGATCTAATCAAGGTATTGGAAGACTTGGAGAAGGAAGGGAAACTTGTCG
>Ga0224506_10000316_pt1 | contig 44458 bp, 50 predicted proteins | sample SF_Jan12_sed_USG_2_FD_169108 | JGI IMG/M metagenome (GOLD analysis project Ga0224506, IMG submission 169108) | Sediment microbial communities from San Francisco Bay, California, United States - SF_Jan12_sed_USGS_8_1 | ecosystem: Environmental > Aquatic > Marine > Sediment | place: USA... | reverse complement strand
AAGCCCCACAGAAATCACTCGCGCTTCGGCTTGCTCAGATGGGGAGGGTGAATCAAAAGCCAAAGACAGAAAATAGAAATCAAAACCATTAATTTACAGCCAGTTTTGATTTACCTATCCCGTTTAATCAAGCCGAAGAGGGAATTAAAAACAGGGAGTTGTCTGCGAGGATGTCCGAGCGTTTTATGCGAACTTGATTAAGGGCGTATTTCTTTTGGTTCGTTTTCTTTATACGAGTAAAGAAAATGAACACGCCCGTGGGTGCGGGAACCCACAGCTTTTGACTTTGATTCAGTCTTTATACTTAGTTATTAACATCAACTAAATAACCCATAGGGCAACGCTGGGGAAGAATTATAAATTAGATGTTCATTAGAATTGTGTTACATTCGCTACTGTAAAAAAATAGTGCCTGTTCTTATATAGTAGTGCCTAAAAAGGCACTCGTTTGTTTATTAATAATGTATATGTGAAAAAATGAAAACACGACCTGCACAGAAAAAACTGGAAGAATATTTTGCTAAGACATATCCAGAAAAATATACTCAGCTAGGTGGCTATTATGCCATCAAAGGATATAAAGACCTTAGTAAAACAACCATGCAGAAGTATTTTTCATCTGGAAAATATAAAGAGTTAAATGATCCTGAGCTGGAAGGCTACTGGAAAGAAGTTAAAAAACGTGAGCTCATTTGGAATGTGTTCGTTGTAGTGCTGATAATTATGTTTTATGTGCTTAATTCTGTATGAGTTGCATGTCAAAATATTAAGGTGGCTTAAATTAAAGTGTATGTATTGTTATTAATATAATGCGTAACGGATTAGCTTTAAAATAAAAACTATAAATCATGAGGGAATATGAAAACATTACTGCCTTTTTTATTATGTATATCAATGCCTGCTCTGGCTGATCCTTTTAATATTCAACTGCCCTTTAATGCCCAGTATGATCCCGTGTCTTTAGGTTTTTAAAAAAGGCGTTTGTAGTGGGGTATGAGCAAGGTGGTGAAAACTTTCAATTGCAGCTTGAGCCAAAAACAGGTACTGATACATTTATTGATGCCGAGCCGGATCATGATCTTATGCTGGGTTTTAAGTTTGGTCTGGGCAAGGGCTTTGAGTTTGAAATAGATAGCACAAGTAGCGATGGTTATGCCTCGATTAAATACAGTTTTGAGTCTGCTGGTTCAGGTTTAAAACATGCATTGATTTTCGGTAAGATTAGATCAATGAAGTTGGGGCATGGTGGTCAGTACATACAGGATGAAGATGATGGTTGTGGATTTTTTGATATAGGCTGTTGGTTGTCTGATATCTTTGATTTTTCTAACTCGCCTTCAGGTCATTATGAATACCGTTATGAGGCCGATATTGATGGCTCAATGTTGGCATACCTGCAATGTTACCAATATTCCCCCCAGTGTAATGCCCTATTGGGGTGTTTACTATGTTGATTATGATATTGCTTATTCGGTGGTTGATAATACCGGTGCAGGTGCGAATCAGAAGGGACAAATTGATACCGATTTAATGTACCTGACGCTTGGCGCACGAAGTAATGCCAGCAAGCCTGATAGTAAAGGTGAACAGAGAGTGTGGCTGGTAAAATTATGTGTTATATAAAGACAGTAAAAGCCATGCTGGTGATTTAAATGCTGAGCTTCGTTTTTCATATGTTAATCGATATTGACTGAGACAAGGATTAAGAATGAAGTCTTATTTACGATTGTTGCTAATGGTTTTGTTTTGTTTGTCTACTGGTGTGCAGGCTGAGATTTTCAAATGGATCGATAAAAACGGCCAGGTACATTACGATGATAAGCCGCCTGTTGAAAATAAAAGCAGCAAGCAGCTGATGCAAATTAATGAGAATAGCAATGCTGTTGGCGGTTTGTCTGATGAGCGTCATGCGAAAAGAAAAAAACTAATCGATGCCATTGATGAAGACCGTCAGCTGAAAAAAGACGAGGTTGATAAAGCGAAAAAGCAAAAGGCTGAGATGATGAAACGGTGTCATAATGCACGTGACAACCTGCTCGGCTATCAGCGTTCTTCGTATGTTTATGATCTGGATAAAGAGGGAAATCGGGTGGTGTTGCCATCAGCGGCGAGAGATCAGATTATTGCAAATCTGCAAAAACAAATAGCCAGGGATTGTGCTAAATGATTTCTTACCGCCATTGAGGGGTTACCCTTTATTTTGGCGGTAAAGACCGTTTTAATGTTTTATTTTTTCTTACCAATCTTTTCTTCTGCACCGGATATCAGGTTCTGGATATTGCTGCGATGTCGCCAGAACAACATAACCGTTAAAACAGCCGACATGATAATCAGTGACTGACTACCGCTGATTTGCCAGATTAAAAATGGTGCACAAAAAGAGGCAATCAGTGCCGATAAAGATGAGGTGCGGAAAATGGCAGCCGTTGCCAGCCAGATAGCGATTACAGATAAACCAATTCTCCAGTCCAGTGCCAGATAAACGCCGAGTGCGGTGGCAACGCCTTTGCCGCCTTTGAACTTTAAAAACACCGGGTATAAGTGGCCGATAAAAGCGGCGAATGCGACACCAGCTAATACGTTATAATCCACACTTAAATAAATGGCGACCAGTACCGGCAAAACACCCTTGAACATATCGCCTATTAAGGTGATGATGGCGGCCTTTTTGCCAGCATTGCGCAGGACGTTAGTGGCGCCGGGGTTTTTTGAACCGCTCAGGCGCGGGTCTTCAAGGCCCATTAGTTTACAGGTAATAACGGCACTTGAAATTGAGCCGATGATATATGCGGCAAGAATTAGTCCCCAGCTTTTGGGGTCAGTAATACCTAATGCAATAAAAGAATCCATGAAAAACCTTGAGTCTGAAAATAATCGTCATAGCATACACCAGGATGCCAGTCAGCGGGAGAGCAAGGAACCGTGTGCCAAAGTGCAATGTGTATTTGTGCACGGCTGGGGAATGAACACTGCGGTTTGGGATACCTTTATTAAACGCCTGCCGGATAATATAGAACCGCTGTGTATTGATTTACCCGGTCACGGGGAATTTAACCAGAGTGATTTTGCAAGTTTGCAGGACCTGGTTCAACATTTGCTGCTGCAAACTGAGCAGGTCATTAAGGGCTCAGCGATTTGGGTGGGCTGGTCGTTAGGGGCGTTGCCGGTGTTAGAGCTGGCCAGGCAACACCCCGGGCGGGTTTGTAAAGTGGTACTGATGGCCAGTAATCCGTGTTTTGTTATTCGAGATGACTGGCAAACAGCAGTTGATGAGTCGGTGTTTGATGTGTTTGCGGCAAATTTACAACAGAATACAGAGAAAACCTTGCAGCGTTTTTTAAGTTTGCAGGTGCGCGGGATGGATGAGTCGAGAGACGTGCTGCGTGTACTGAGGCAGGCCATTGTGGGGCAGGGTCTGCCATCTTCCAGTGCTTTATCGGCGGGTTTGAACGTGCTAAAAAGCTGCGATTTAAGGGCACAGCTGGAGCGGCTTGCAATGCCTCAATACTGGTTACTGGGAGAGAACGATAATTTGGTGCCGGCAGGGCTGGGTGAGTATTTAGGTGTTCATGCCGGTGTTAAATCACATATCATAAGCGGTTCGGCACATTTGCCTTTTATTTCACACGCTGAAGAAGTGATGCAGTTGTTTTTAGAATTTGTCAATGAATAGTTCCGGACTTAATCCTGCTTTGGTTATCAACAAACGCCGGATTCGTCGCGCATTTGATCGTGCGGCATTAACGTATGATGATGCCGCTGTATTGCAGCGTGAAGTGTGTACGCGCATGCTTGAGCACCTTGATCCGGTAAAAATGATACCGAAAACGATACTGGATGTGGGTGCAGGTACCGGCTTTGGCGTCGGCTTGTTAATGCAGCGTTATAAAAAGGCGCACATTACGGCGGTGGATCTGGCGCCCGAAATGCTGAAACTGGCAGCCAAGCATGGTTCCTGGCTGCGGCGCCCGTCAGTGTTATGTGCCGATGCAGACCGTTTACCGATCGCCGATCACAGTGTCGATATGATTGTTTCCAGCCTGATGTTGCAATGGAGTGGAGATTTGGAGCGGACTTTTCGTGAATTCAAGCGTGTTTTAAAGCCGGGTGGGGTGCTAATGTTTGCCACCTTTGGTCCGGATTCATTAATGGAGTTGCGTAACAGCTGGGCTCAGGTGGATGGTGATGGCCATGTGAATCAGTTTCTGGATATGCATGATGTGGGCGATGCATTACAGCGTTGCCAGTTTGCTGATCCGGTGATGGACAGAGAAATATTGACGTTGACCTACGAGAAGGTCACCGATTTAATGCGTGATTTAAAAGCGATTGGTGCTAACACACCTTCCAGTGGCCGTCGCAGGGGGTTAATGACGGCGGCAACCCTGTCTGCGGTAGAACAGGCATATGAGCAATTTCGTCAAAATGGTGTGCTGCCTGCTAGTTATGAGATCGTTTATGGGCAGGCCTGGCTGGCTGAAGAAAAATAATCGGGAAAAAAGTCAGGTTATTAAAACCATCCGTTTCTACAGCTAAATGACAGCCTAATATCGCTTTCTTGCTATATCATCTTGTTATTCGTCAAATTTAAGCTATTTAATCTCATCATCTTGCAGTATTTCTAGCCGCATGAGTATTTTAAAACATTAGCAAATGCTGTAGTATTCGCACCTTCAAAATTTGGATCCCGTTTTTTGTGATTTAGTGACAAAAATGGGGTGATTATCAAATTCCCTTTGAGCCCGCTGAGGTATAAACATGGCGCATAGTATGGCTGCTAAAGCAGAATACAATTACGACATCATCAAGAGATTTGCCGCGATGGCAATGGTTTGGGGTGTTTTGGGCATGTTCGTTGGTTTTTATGCCGCATCCGAACTTGCTTTTCCGTTCCTGAACTTTGACTCCCAGTACATTACATTCGGTCGCCTGCGTCCGGTGCATACGACGCTGGTTATCTTCGGTTTTGGTGGTAGTGCATTATTTGCAACGTCCTACTACATCGTTCAGCGAACCTGTCAGGCTCGCCTGCATGGTGACGGCATGGCGAACTTCACATTCTGGGGCTGGCAGGTTTCTGTTGCTCTGGGCGTTATGTCTTACATGCTGGGTTACACACAGGCACGTGAATACGCTGAATTTGAATGGCCTATCGATTTATTGATCACGGTGACATGGGTTATCTACCTGTATGTATTCGTGATGACAATCCGTAAGCGCTCACAGCCACACATTTATGTTGCTAACTGGTTCTTTATTGCCTTTATTCTGGCAACTGCATTGCTGCATGTCTTCAACAACCTGGCAATGCCGGTTAGTTTGATGGGCATGAAGTCATACAGCCTGTTCTCAGGTGTGCAAGATGCAATGACGCAGTGGTGGTATGGGCATAATGCCGTTGGCTTCTTCTTAACAGCTGCGTTCCTTGGCATGATGTATTACTTCGTACCAAAGCAAGCGGGTCGTCCAATTTATTCATATCGCTTGTCTGTGATTCACTTCTGGGCGCTGGTATTCCTCTACATGTGGGTTGGCGGTCATCACCTGCACTGGACAGCACTGCCTGACTGGACATCAACACTGGCGGCGACGTTCTCGATCATTCTGTTAATGCCTTCATGGGGCGGTATGATCAACGGTATCATGACAATGTCGGGTGCCTGGGACAAACTGCGTACCGATCCGATTATGCGATTCTTAATCGTTTCATTGTCTTTCTACGGCATGTCGACGTTTGAAGGCCCAATGATGGCACTGAAATCGGTTAATGCACTATCGCATTACACTGACTGGACTATCGGTCACGTACATTCAGGTGCTTTAGGCTGGGTTGCAATGGTTTCATTTGGTTCTTTCTACCACATGGTACCTAAGCTTTATAACACTAAGATGTACAGCGAAAAGCTGATATTCACTCACTTCTGGTTAGCGACTATCGGTATCGTTTTATATATCACGGCTATGTGGACGTCAGGTATCGGTCAGGGTCTTATCCTGCGTGCCTTTGATAGCTACGGTAACTTAGCGTACACCTTCGTTGAGTCTGTTAGTTACTTGCACGGTCCTTATGTTACGCGTGCGATCGGTGGATTCCTGTTTGTGACAGGTGCTGCGATCATGGCTTATAACCTTTACATGACTGCCAAGCAAGGTAAGCGCGAAGCCGCTGAAGCTGCTGCAGCCGCTGCTTAGGAGACTGACTCATGAAGCACGATAAAATTGAAAAAAATCTTGGACTTTTAATGCTGTTCACAATGGTTGTGATCAGTATTGGTGGTCTGGTTGAAATTGTTCCACTGTTCCACATCAATGACACCATTGAGAAAGTGGACGGCGTACGTCCATACACTCCTTTAGAGTTACGTGGCCGTGATATCTACCAGCGTGAAGGTTGTTACCTGTGTCATTCACAAATGATCCGCCCGTTCCGTGATGAAGCACTGCGTTATGGTCATTATTCACTGGCGGCTGAGTCTAAATATGATCATCCGTTCCAGTGGGGCTCTAAGCGTACTGGTCCTGATCTGGCTCGTGTCGGTGGTAAGTACTCAAACGAATGGCAGGTTCAGCATTTGAAAGCACCTCGCTCAGTTGTGCCTGAGTCCATCATGCCTAACTATCCTTGGTTACTGGAAAATGATCTGGACTTTAGTGATATGGCCGATCGTATGCGAGCACTGAAAAAAGTTGGTGTGCCTTACTCTGAAAGCAAAGCTGAATATGAAGCGAATGTAAAAGAGTTTGGACAGGACGTTGCTGAAATGCTGGATATTCAGAAAGCACAGGAAAACCTGATCAAGCAAGCACAAACAGGCAACTATGACGGTGATGCAACGCGTATTACTGAAATGGAAGCGATGGTCGCTTACTTGCAAATGCTGGGTACACTGGTTGATTTCAGCCAGTATGACGAAGGTCATTTCGTACAGTTCAGATAATTAATGATAACTGCGCTTTGTTACTTAAACTCAGCGCAGCATACGGAAAGGGTAATGACTTGATAGGTGAAATTTTTAACTGGTTAGGTGATATGCGCAATAGCAAGATTCTTGCGCTGCTGATATTTTTTGTCGGATTTGTCATTTTGCTGGTTTTTGTGTTCACTGGTAAGGAACGTAGCAAGCGCCTTGAGTCATATAAACATATGCCCTTCCTGGATGACGACGACGAACAAAAGAGTTCGACAACGGTGAAAAAAGATGAGTAATACGAATCAAAAATCAGGTGGTGCTGCATCTACCGGCCATAGCTGGGACGGCATTGAAGAGTTAACCAATCCAGTACCGCGCTGGTGGATATGGTCTTTCTACTTTACAGTAGTTATTTGCATTATTTACTGGATTGTTTATCCGGCATGGCCTGTAGGTAAAGGCTTTACTACCGGTACATTCAATGACATTACTTATAATGTGGTGGATAAAAACACCGGCGAAGCAAAAGAAGTCACTACGCACTGGAATACCCGTGCGCTGTTTATGGCGGATATGCAGCGCGGTAAAGAAGCGCTGAAACAAAAAGCCTATATGGACGAAGTGTCTAAGGCGAGCTTTGATGAAATTTTAGCAGATCCGGAAAAAATGGCTTTTGCACGTTCATTAGCAAAAGGTATTTACGGTGATAACTGTGCAGCCTGCCATGGTAGCGGTGGTACAGGTGTTGTTGGACTATTTCCTAATCTGGCTGATGATGACTGGTTATGGGGTGGTAAAGTTGAGCAGATACAGGCAACCATCGAACACGGTCGTCAGGGCTTTATGCCGGCATACACAGATACTTTTACAGCAGAGCAGTTAGATGCCGTTGCAGAATACGTGTTGTCGCTTTCAGGTCATTCGGTGGATGAAAATAAAGTAGCAACCGGTAAGCGTATCTTTAACGGTCAGGAAGGCGGTTGCTATTACTGTCATACGACAAATGCAACCGGTATGTTGTCTGTGGGTTCTGCCAACCTGACTGACAGTATCTGGACTGTGGCGAATGTTCCTGCTGCGTCTAATCTGGAAGCTAAGAAAGACACTGTTAAGTCAGTCGTGACTAATGGTATTAGTCGTAAAATGCCTGGCTGGTCTGAGCGTTTAAGTGCTAATGACATCAAACTGTTGACTGTGTTTATACATGAACTGGGTGGTGGTAAATAATCGCTGTCTGATTATTTATAATGATTCAAAAACGCCGGACCTTTGTCCGGCGTTTTTGGCTATAATAACCGTATAAATTTTCTTGAGGCGAGTTTACTCCGTAAGTAATAATGGCAGAACCCAACTCACAGCAAAGGGTTATTTTTAATGGCGTAGAGCCAGCCCAAAAAGTTTTTGTACGCTCTGTCAAAGGCTCATTCCGAAATTTCAAAACACTGATGCTGTTGCTGGCATATGCGGTGTATTTTTTATTACCATGGCTACGCTGGGACCGTATTAGCGGGCCTGATCAGGCTGTATTGTTTGATCTTGATGCCCGGCTGTTTTATATCTTTGGCTTAATCATGCATCCGCAGGACGTGGTCTGGCTGACAGCTTTTTTAATTATCGCCGCCTATCTTTTGTTTTTTGTTACCGGTGTGCTGGGCCGGGTGTGGTGTGGTTATTTTTGTTTTCACACTTTATGGCTTGATACCTATACCTTCATTGAACGACTTGTGCAGGGTGAACGGCCAGCGCGTATCCGTTTGAGCAAGCAGCCATGGAATGCTGAAAAAATCACTAAAATTTCCATCACTTTTCTGTTGTACCTGTTAGTTGCTTTTGTAACCGGTTTCACTTTTATTATTTACTGGGGCAATGCGCCGGACATGTTCTTTGGTTTTTTTGCAGGTGAACTGGATCAGGCGGCTTACATCACGGTTGCTATATTAACGGCTTCGACGTTTATGCTGGCGGGCTTTGCGCGCGAGCAATTATGTAAGTCGGTTTGTCCTTATGCGCGCTTTCAGGCAGCGATGTTTGATCGTGACACACTGATCATTGCCTATGATGATAAACGTGGTGAGGCGGATGCCGGTCGCGCCAAAATTTCTAAAGACAATAAAACTCGTGAACAACGACAGGCAAATAATATCGGCGACTGTGTTGATTGCGGTTTCTGTGTGCAGGTGTGCCCCACCGGTATTGATATCCGTGACGGCTTACAAAATGAATGTATCTCTTGTGGTTTGTGCATTGATGCCTGTAATCAGATCATGACAAATCTTGGCTGGCCAAAGGGTCTGGTCAGGTACACATCAGAGCGTGAAGTGACGATGGGAATACGGCCTAAGTATTTCAAACCCAAAAATATTGGTTATGCGCTGGCATTTATCGGTGGCAGTATCTGGATGGGCTGGAATATGGCAAATCAGGATCCGATGGATATGTCAGTGCGTAAAATTCGCCAGCCGATGTATGTGCAGTTATCGGATGGCCGCTATCAGAACAGTTACGAATTAAAAGTGAATAACAAAAGTCAGCAAACAGTGGACTTGGGGCTGGTGATAGAAGGTTTGCCGAATGCAGAGATCGATCTTGGCCGGCTTAAAGAATTAAAGTTGAAGCCGGAACAAACGCAGTCTGTTCTGGTGCGGATTAAACATGAGAGAATCATGCATTCTGATGGTCAGCAACCTTTTGAATTTGTTCTGGTACCTAAGAATATTGTATTTGATCCGATCAGAGACAGTGCGTTGTTTTACACCCCTAAATAATCGTTATTGAGAGACAGTTTATGCCGGATTTATTAACTTCACTGGGAATTGGTGTTGTAGCAGCAATTTTAAGTTTTGTAGTGTTTTACAAGTTTGTTCATTTCAGCGCACCAAAGTCCGGGCTTTTATCCGCGGCAATAGTACTGGGCGTGTATATTCCGCTGGCTATTATTTTCTGGCCTGGTGGTGATGTGTTTGCTATTCACCTGGCAATTTTTGGTGTGGTGCCGTATATGCTGGGTCTGATCAGTCATTATCGTGAGCAGGCACTGGATACTGAACAGCGTAAGAAATGGTTTCACTGGATTCCGGCATTATTTTTTGCATTCTTTTTTGTCGTTGTGGTCGTCAATATGACGCTGGTTACGCTTTCTACTAAAGGCATGTCACCGGAGTTACTGCAGTGGTTGTTGCCTAAACAGAGCGGTGAGGTTTACACCTCACAGTTCCCCGGTGTGATTTCTCATGACTATCAGGAAAAAGAAGCACTCTATAATGAATACCTTGAAAAGCTGAAAAAACAAAAAGCGCGTGGCTGGAAAATAAAGCAGGGCTGGCTGGTATCTCCTGTGCAGAATACGCCGGCAATATTTCAGATCGAAGCCAGAGATAAAAATGGTCATATTATCAGCGGGCTGAAGATTAATCTTAAATTTTTAAGGCCGTCGAATTTTAAAGCGGATAAAGAATTTAACATGACAGAAGTACTGGATGGTGTTTATCAGCAAAGTGTTAATTTTGAGTTAGCCGGAAACTGGGATGTTGTGGTAATGATCACTGGCGGAGATGATGTGCATGAAATTCGCGGTGATACCTTTGTTAAATCTCAGACTCAATAAGCACAGACAAGATGAGCGAGAATAAGCAACAGTCCTGTTTTCATTGCGGACTACCCGTTCCTGAGGGTACGCGTTATCTGGTTGAAATAGATAAGCTGATGCGGCCGATGTGCTGCCCCGGTTGTGAAGCGGTCGCCAATGCCATTGTCGAAAATAATCTCACCTCATTTTATAAGCATCGTACCGATAACAGTCGCACAGCCGGTGAGTTAGTGCCTGAAGAGCTGATGAAGCTGGATTTGTACGACAAGCCTCAGTTACAAAAATCTTTTGTGCGTGAAGATCAAGGCGACGTAAAAGAAGCGGCTTTAATGCTGGAGGGCATCGTTTGTGCTGCCTGTGTCTGGCTTAATGAAAAATACATAAGTTCATTGCCTGGTGTGGTTGAATTTAGGGTCAACTACTCGACTCATCGTGCACAGTTAACCTGGCATAGTGAACAGATAAAACTCAGCCAGGTATTACGAGCTATCGAATCGATCGGTTATCATGCGCACCCGTTTGACCCGAGTCGTCAGGAGTCGGTGCATAAAAAAGAAAAGCAAACCGCAGTTCGCCGTCTGTTAGTTGCCGGGCTTGGGATGATGCAGGTGATGATGGTAGCGATTGCGCTATACGCCGGTGAAGGTGCAATGGATGCGGATATCCGGGAGTTTTTGCGCTGGGTCAGTCTTGGTTTTGCAATACCGGTGATACTTTATTCGGCGCAGCCATTTTTCAAATCAGCCTGGGGTGATTTAAAGCGCCGCCGGCTGGGTATGGATGTACCGGTGTCATTAGCAATGGGCGGGGCGTTTGCTGCCAGTCTCTGGTCAACCATTAGCGGCATTGGAGAAGTCTATTATGATTCGGTCACCATGTTTGTGTTTTTTCTGCTGGCCGGTCGTTATCTTGAACTGATCGCTCGCCACAAGGCCGGTCGTGCAGCAGAAGAACTTGTCAAATTAGTACCGGCCACAGCAACCCGAATACGGGACAGCGGTGAGTATGAGGTCGTTACTACCAGTGAGCTTGAAAAAGATGACCGTGTATTAGTTAAACCCGGAGAACTGATTCCTGCTGACGGCAAAGTGGTTGAAGGCCTTAGCAGTGTTGATGAAAGTTTATTAACCGGCGAAAGTTTGCCACGTAGCCGACAAGCAGGGGATGATGTGGTCGGTGGTACGCAAAATATTGAAAGCCCGCTAACCGTATGTGTGACATTGGTAGGAGAGGATAGCTTCTTATCCTCGGTGATTCGTTTGCTGGATCGCGCGACCAGTGAAAAGCCCTCATTAACCCGTGCTGTTGATAAAATTGCCGGCTGGTTTATTGCTGCATTATTAGTGATTGCTGTGCTGGTCGCGTTCTACTGGGCAGGTCACGACCCGCTGCATGCTTTTCAGATTACCTTGTCGGTACTGGTGGTAACCTGTCCGTGTGCCTTGTCTCTGGCCACACCGGCCGCCTTAACTGCAGCGACAGGCCGGCTGACAGAAATTGGCTTATTAACCACCCGTGGTCATGCGCTTGAAACACTGGCTAATGCAACGCATATTGTTTTTGATAAAACAGGTACACTGACTTACGGTCAGTTAGAGGCCGGTACGATTCGGCTGTTACAGGAGCGGATGGCTGCTTCAGAGTTGCGAGCCCTTGTTTCCACTATGGAGCAGGATTCTGAGCACCCGATAGCCCGCGCACTGGGCAATTTGAGTGATAAAAAACTGCCACTGACAGCCTCCCGGTCAATGCCAGGAAAAGGCCTTGAAGCCATTTATAAGGGCTCAAAAGTCAGAATAGGTACACTAACCTTCGTGAAAGAGCTCGGGCATTCAGTGCTACCTGAGCCGGAGCTTGAGCAGGATATAAAAAGTACAGTTTATGTCGCCGATGAATCGGGCTTACTGGCCATGATTGCTATTCAGGATCAGCTTCGTCATGAAGCGGGCAATAGCATTAATGAGCTAAAACAGCTGGGTCTCAAGATCATATTACTCAGTGGTGACCAGCAATCGGTAGTTGATCACGTAGCCGCTGAATTGGGCATTGATGAGGCCAGAGGCGCGTGTTTACCAGAAGATAAGTTAAGTTATATGCAAACACTGCAAAAGCAGGGGGCTGTTGTGGCGATGGTCGGTGATGGTGTGAATGATGCACCGGTACTGGCCGCTGCACAGGTTTCTCTGGCGATGGGCAGTGGTACCCAGCTGGCCCATGCAAGTGCCGATATGGTGTTATTATCAGAGAACCTGAAGCATCTGGCCGTCGGTATATCGATGTCACGGCGAACACTGCAAATTATTCGGCAGAACTTTGGCTGGGCAATCGGCTATAATTTGCTAGCTGTACCGCTGGCTGCCATGGGGGTGGTAGCACCGTGGATGGCAGCTATCGGGATGTCGATGAGTTCACTTGTCGTCGTCGTAAATGCTTTGCGTTTAAGAGCTTTTAAAGAATAAGCCTTATGAAAATACTATACTTGTTAATACCTCTGGGTTTTATGGTGATGGGCGTTGCGCTCTGGGCCATCATCTGGGCGGTTAAAAACGGCCAGTTTGAAGATTTGGAAGGGCCGGCTCACCGTATTCTTATGGATGATGATGACCCGATGGTGCCTGGCTTTGATACGGCTGCAGATAAGTCTGAGCAAGCCAAAACCGACTTGAAAAATAACGACCAATAGATTAATATTTGCTGATATGCTTAATGAGGTGATGTATGTTTAGTTTTTACCATGGACTACCACTAACAATTGTTTTTGCAATTGTCGTTTTATCCTGGCTTAGCTTTTTGTCTGTTATTTTTGCCTAAGGACAGGCACTCTACTGCGGGCGGCTAGAAAAAAAAGCAGCATCAGGCTGCTTTTTTTTCGCCTGGGATATTTAGTGTAAAACATAAGATCAGATTGCCGAGTTGCGTGTTAATAGTCTATGATATAAACAGTGAAATCGAGTCGAGTAGAAGTGATCAAATTATGATAATGCTGTTACAACTGGATGGTGATGTAGTCATCAATAAATTTACAATTTCGGCAAAGAAAACCCTGATAGGGCGACGTGTAGAGTGTGATATTACGATTGATGATATATCAGTGAGCGGTGAACACGCGACACTGGAAGTCGAAGACAGTGTCGAATATACCGGTGAGTTTAATTACTATATCCATGACCTGGGTAGTACGAATGGCTCGTTTGTAAATGAAGTAGAAGCCAAAAGACAGCGTTTAAAACATAACGATACTATTCGTATTGGCTGGATTAATTTCAAGTTTTATGATGAAAGTAAGGAGCAGGATACGCTGGAAAAAACCAGTAAAATTAAAAAGAGCTGGATACCGGGTGTCTTTTTAGGGAAATAAAGAGTTTATTGTAGCCGGTGTGGCTGGCTACACAAACAAAAAAGGCGGTCGTTTGACCGCCTTTTTTGTTGAGCATAAGAGCTTAAGCTTCCAACATGCCGTTGCGAAGCTTTTTCAGTGCATTGGCTTCCAGCTGGCGAATACGCTCTGCAGAAATCTGATATTTTTTAGCCAGATCCTGTAATGTGGCTTTGTCATCATTCAACCAGCGCTGTTGCAGAATATCCTGACTACGCTCATCCAGCGTGGTGAGAGATTCTGTCAGTTGCTGTAACTGGTTTTGCTCCCAGTCGGCAGACTCTGCATCGTTAGCAGGATCCATGCTCTGGTTGGCCAGATAAGTTGATGGCGACAGGTGACTATCTTCACTGTCTTGATTGTCAGGTGCATCAAAAGCGACATCATAGTTATTCAGGCGTGCTTCCATTTCCATAACCGTTTCAGGTTTTACACCCAGAGTGGCTGCGATATCCTGAACCTCATCCTGATTAAACCAACCAAGGCGTTTCTTTGATGAACGCAGTTTGAAAAATAATTTACGCTGAGGTTTGGTCGTAGCAATTTTAACAATGCGCCAGTTACGGATAACAAACTCATGTATCTCAGCCCGAATCCAGTGCACAGCGAAAGAAACAAGGCGTACATTATGCGAGCTGTCAAAGCGCTTAACGGCTTTCATTAAACCAATATTGCCTTCCTGAATCAGGTCAGCCAGTGGTAAACCATAACCGCTATATCCACGAGCGATACGGACAACAAAGCGTAAGTTAGATAAAACTAACTTTTGCGCAGCTTCAAGATCGCCATGCTGTTGCAGACGGTCGCTTAACTGACGTTCTTCTTCGGCGGTTATCATGGGTATGTTGTTGATATCGCGGAAATAGCTGTCCAGATCGTTACTGGTAACGACAGGTAAAGCCGTTTTAGCTGGTATCAATGCTGTACTCATTGTCATCACTCCTAAAAATCTTGTATATAGTTTAGCACTCTTAAATATAGAGTGCTAATTCTTTAGAAAGTTCCGATAAATGGAAAAAAGATAGTAAAAACAATAGCTTTAGTATAAACCACCAGAGTTTTTTAATGGGTTTTATTGGATAAGATTGCCTATTCTAGCTATTAGCTGGGTTTCTATTAAGGGTTTCTCAATGATGTCATTTGCCCCAGCCGCGAAAATATTTCCAACACTTCCCATGCGGTCAAGACTGGGAGAGCTGGAGACCAGTATGGGAAGGTCTTTAGGCATCAGCCCAAGACCAAAGCGTATTTCACGGATCAAATCATCACCGTTCATAATTCCATCTAATTGAATGTCGGTGAGCAAGATATCAAAGGTTTTACTGGTGCTCTGATCAGCGAGTAAAGTGAGTGCATCGGCTGCATTGGTAACGTGCTGAAAGGTGTAGTTGTGAGTTTCAAGTATATTGGTGACGACACGGGTGACGGTTTGACTGTCCTCAACATATAGCACATGGCAGCTTTTGGCCTTGTTCCACATGCGCATACACAGATAAGACTGAATGTATTTGATCAGGTGATCATTGCCACGGGATTTGTCGAAATAGCCGTTTATGTGGTGAGTAGCGGTTTTATTCTTGATATTGAGCATAAAGTCCCCGGACATCATGATAATGGGTGTACTCAGATTATTGTAATCAGTACGCAGTTTTTCAGCGAAATCCTGAGCCTGCATATCGGGCAGACTCATAGCGGTAATAATAAGATCTAAAGAATGCGTCTGGCAGTAAACCAGTGCCGCAATGGCTGTATCAAAATCAGTGAGCTGTATATTTTCTAAATTAGCACGGATTGACTTGCAAATAATCGCCCGACTGGCTTTGGAGCCATCTATCAATAATATAGAACGTTTAGCCATACCTACCCTGGTGTTGTCAAAGTTAGTTTCTAAATATCTAAAGGCAGATGATGCGGTTGCTTGATAAATATTTTAAATATAAAACAATTGCTTATCTACTCAGCTTAACTGGGCTCGATTCTACTTAACTGTCGCCCAACCGCCAGCCATGATCCGCCAAGGCTTAAAGTGCAGCTGGTTAAAATCAGTATTAGTGAGTCATCGATACTCAGGCCGCTGAGCTGAAAATTACTGTTATAAAGAATCGCCAGTGTGTGCACGGGCTCAGATAGTAAACTCAGTGCAATATTGGTCAGTATCAATGCCAGAAGGCTGCCGATTAAGCCATACCATAAGCCGGTGTAGAGAAAAGGCCTGCGTATAAAGGCATTGGTTGCACCGATTAATTTGGTGACTATGATTTCTTCTTTTCGGTTCTGAATATCCAGCCGAATGGTATTACCGACAGTTAATAAAACAGCAATAGCCAGTAGCAGACTGACCACCCAGACAGCGCGTTCTGCGATGTCTAACATAGCATAAAGGCGTTTAACCCAGTCCAGATCAAGCTGTGCAATATCGACCTCTGGCAGCTTCTTCATGTCACTGAGTAACTGAGAAACCTGTAACGGTTTTAAGGTATCAACGACCGGTTGAATGACAATGACCGCTGGCAGAGGGTTTGAGTCGAGTGAATTCAGTGCATCACCAAAGCCTGAAATGCGTACGAAATCTTCTAAAGCTTCTTCAGGCGTGATTATGTTGGTACTTTCAATATCATTTCGCAGATTTAGCCGATCGGCGAGTTGCTCAACCCTTTTTATACTGATGTCATTTTTTATAAAGAGCGACATTTGTGCCGAACTGTCCCAGTCTGCACTGATGTGATTGACATTGTGTAATAACAGATACAGTCCGCTGGGCAGTGCCAGTGCGATAGCGATCACCGTGATGGTCATCATGCTGGCAATAGGGCGGCGTGTCAGCTCTCCCAAGCTGGAGATAAACACCCGGATATGATGTAAGAAATAAGCGCGAAAAGGTGAGTTACGCTGAGGTTTTACCCCATGCTTTTGAGTGCGATCAGGAGACATAGCCATTAGCTTAATGCTCCCGTTGAAACAAGATCATTTCTGATCAGGCGGCCTTCATCAAGAGAAATAACAGGGTAGCCCATCTCATCGATCAGGTTGAGGTCATGGCTGGCAATCAGCACCGACACACCAACCTGATTGAAGCGTTCAAACAGCTGCATGATTTCTTTGGATAACTCAGGGTCGAGGTTACCGGTTGGCTCATCAGCCAGTAATAAGGGGGGTTTGTGAACGATGGCACGGGCAATACCCACGCGTTGCTGTTCACCGCCGGATAAGGTGATGGGCATGGCGTTTTCTTTGCTTAATAAGTCAACCTGATCGAGTGCGGCGCGTACACGTTTGCGAACTTCCTGGTGGCGATAACCGGCAATAATTAAGGGCAAGGCGACATTCTGATAAACATTGCGGTCATTTAGCAGCTGGTGGTTCTGGAAAATAATACCGATATTACGACGAATATAAGGGATCTTGCTTTTGCCAATCTGGTTTAAATTAACGCCATCGAGAAAAATCTGCCCACGGCTGGGGCGCTCGATCATAGCGATAAGTTTTAACAAGGTACTCTTGCCGGCGCCGGAATGTCCCGTCAGGTAGGCCATTTGGCCGCGAGGTAAGTGATAGCTTAGGCCTAATAATGCTTCAAAGCCCCCCGGGTATTGTTTGCTTATATTGTCAAAACGGATCATGAATTCCCCAACTATCATTCTTATATGGACTCGGAGATCGCAGTCAAACTCCGGTACCTGTTGTTGTTCTAGTTTGCCATATTTGAAGACAGTTTGCAGTGTTCTGTTTACAGTGGAAAATAAGGGTTTTCGAAGCTTTACTTACGTGAGTTTTGTCAGCTACTTACCTTAATAAAGAGATTGGAAAGAGAGGAGTCTTGCAAGTATGAAACTTAAACAAAAATAATGAAGCCGTACGCCATCTGGGTTTAGCAAGGTAGTAAGCAGCTTTCCCACATACTTATCAACAGCTATTGTTAATAAGTGATGATGGGATAGAGCGGGTAAAGTTGTACATAGCCAGGGATAAATAATCCCGCTTAAAACAAATTAGTCTGGCTGATGATCCAGTAACGCATAAACAAATTCTTTGGCATTGAATTCACGTAAATCCTCAATCCCTTCGCCTACGCCGATATAACGAATTGGCAGGCCTAATTTTTGAGAAATAGCCAGTAAAATACCGCCTTTAGCTGTGCCATCGAGTTTGCTGATAGTAAGTCCTGTGACATTCATGGCTTTATGGAATTGCTCGGCCTGAATCAGACCGTTTTGACCAAAACCGGCGTCCATGACTAACATCACTTCATGTGGTGCTGTGTCATCGAGTTTACCCATGACACGGCGAATTTTAATGAGCTCCTCCATCAGGTTGCTCTGGGTGTGCAAGCGGCCTGCTGTATCGGCAATGACAATATCAATGCCTTTAGCCTGCGCCGATTGCACGGCATCAAAAATAACTGAAGCGGAATCTGCACCGGTACCCTGAGCGATGACCGGTATATTATTACGTTCACCCCAGGTTTTGAGTTGTTCTACGGCGGCGGCGCGAAAGGTGTCACCGGCAGCGAGCATGACCGATTTACCTTCATTTTGAAAGCGCTTGGCCAGTTTGCCAATGGTGGTGGTTTTTCCTGCACCATTGATGCCGACCACCAGAATAACAAAAGGTTGCTTGTTGGTAGTTTGCAAAGGCTGTTGTGCTGGTTTTAGCATCTCTATCATATCTTCAGCCAGACACTGCATAAGAGTGTCTGCATTGTTAAGTTCTTTGCGTGAGACGCGTTTGCTCAGGTCAGAGATGATTTTCTGCGTCACGTCAATGCCGACATCAGCTGTTATCAGACGATTTTCCAGTTCTTCAAGGATGTCGTCATTTATGGACTTTGAACCCAGTAATATATCGGCCAGACCGTCTGTAAAACCTCGGCGTGATATCTTGATTGAGTCGCGAAGTGCGTTATTGTCAGTCGATACGCTGGTATCAGAGCTGCTGTCAGTCTTTTTGCGTTTAAGAAAACCAAACATGAAATGTAGAGCCTAGTAGTGGGATTTAATGAAAAGAGTAAAAAAAGCGATGTCCAGCCGTTTATACATAGAGTAACGGATTCTATCTTAACATTGCCTGTCTGGCGGGTTAAGTTCTATTTAATGCCGACTGGCACAGTATTACGGCGTGTGGTTTGAGAAAGAGCAGAAAATTTCTACTATATATACCTGTGTAGTTGGATAAATCGAGTATCAGTCGAGACAGTTTATAGAGTGGCTTAATAACTGCGTCGCAAATGAGGAAAAAATGGCTGTGAAAAAGAAACTAAAACCAAGTTTATTACGTAATCTATTAATATCCTTCCTTTTCTTTGGCTTGATTGTCGGCGCTATCTTTCCATTTTTTGCAGAGCTTTTTGTCGATTTTAAACAGGGAATGTATGGCTGGTTCTTTGCAGGCTGTTTAATAGCCGGCGTGTTCATTGGGTTTTCAAATTTTATACTGGTCAGATATATATTATTGCGGAGACTGTCAAGGATCGCTGATGTTGCCAATGCGATCAGTAATAAAGATGTTAGCCTGCAGTGCGACATGCAAAGTGATGATGTTATCGGTGTCATTATTGATAGCTTTAACCGTATGGCCAATACCCTGCGGGAGCTGGTGGTTAGTCTGAAAAGTGAAGCCGCAGGTTTGCAATTGTCGGCTAATGAATTACGTGAATCAGCGCATCTGGCTTCTTCGGGGCTGCAGCAACAACTGGCCACGGTCGATCAGGTTGTGTCAGCTGTTAATCAGGTGGTGGTTAAAGCCGGAGATGTCGCAAACAGCTCAGCTGATACAGCTAAAGCCACGGAGGCAGCAGACGAACAGGGCAATACGGCAAAACTGGTGATTGTTGAGGCCATGTGTGCTGTTGACTCACTTGCTGAGGTCGTTCAGGCCTCTACCGACGTGATTGCAAAGCTTGAAAATGACAGTGCAAATATTGGTGAGGTGTTATCGGTCATCAATGGCATTGCCGAGCAGACTAATTTATTGGCATTAAATGCGGCGATTGAAGCGGCAAGAGCAGGCGAGCAGGGGCGCGGGTTTGCTGTTGTCGCAGATGAAGTAAGGGTGCTTGCAAACAGAACCCAGCAGTCGACGAAAGAAATCACAGCGATAACAGAAAAGCTGCAGCTGGGCACCCGTAAGGCAGTTGAGTCGATGTCAGAAGGCAAAGAGACAGCGCAAAGCAGTGTTGATTTGACTGAGCAGGCGGTCGAGTCGCTGGCTATTATTTCATCGTCAATAGGAACGGTCAGGCAAATGAATGCGCAGATAGCCGAGTCTGCTGAAGTGCAAAATCAGCTGATGTCCACGGTTAACGGCAATGTGCAGGTGATCAGCGAGGTGATCTCAGAATCGTCTTCAAACTTGGATATGATCAACAATGCAAGCGAAGACATAAACTTACGTGCGCAGAGTCTGGAAAACATGATCAGTGGCTTTAAAACGGACTGAGTGAGCGTGCTGGCAGAGAATAAATAACAAGCTGAAGAATCCATTACCCAGACGCACAAAAGAAGAATCTTTTGCCAGATCTGACCTTTTTAATTCGATTCATTGTATCATTCGATTGAACTGGCCGGTTATTTGCCGGTCTATCAATAACATTCTTAAGTCTTTGTTTTTGGGGTCAATATGCGTTTGATTGGGATTCTGACAGGCGTCGTCATGTTCGTCGCAGGTTATATCTATCTTATGGAAAAACCAGCTGAGCCGGCGGTCATGCTTTCATCGACCGATACAGTAAAAGTTTATCAGCTGGCTAACGGTATGAAGGTGCTAGTACAGGAAGATGACCGCTCAAGTGTGGTGGTCTCACAGGTCTGGTATAAGGTGGGTGCCAGTTATGAACCCGAAGGCAAAACCGGCATGTCACACGTGCTTGAGCATATGATGTTCAAAGGCACGCCGGATTACCCCGCCGGCAAGTTTTCAGAAATAATCGCACTAAATGGCGGCAGTGAAAATGCCTTCACCAGCAAAGACTATACAGCTTACTTTCAAAGTATATCGAGTGACCGGCTGGAGTTATGTCTGCAGCTGGAAGCGGACCGCATGAAGAATCTGCTGTTAGATGAGGCAGAGTTTAAAAAAGAAGTGGAAGTGGTTAAAGAAGAGCGCCGTCTGCGCACGGAAGATAAGCCTACTTCATTAACCTATGAACGTTTTAATGCAACGGCTTTTCAGACCGGCTCTTATCATCATCCGGTGATTGGCTGGATGGATGACCTTGATAATATGACGGTGACGGATCTGCGTGACTGGTATTCAAAATGGTATACACCTAATAATGCAACACTGATTGTCAATGGTGATGTACAGGCTGAGCAGGTAGTAAAACTGGCGAATAAATACTTTGGCAAAATTAAAGCGCAGCCTGTACCTGAGGTAAAGCTTAAGGCGGAAGCGGTTCAGACAGAAAGCCGCTACCTTAAAGTCGAGATCCCTGCACAGGTGCCTTATCTGATGATGGGCTATAAAGTGCCGAGTTTAACGCAGGCGAAAACAGCTGAAATGGCGGCTGATGTGTATGCACTGGAAGTACTAGCCGGTTTACTGGACGGTGGTAACAGTGCGCGGCTGAGCAAAAATCTGGTGCGAGGACGTGAAATTGCCAGCAGTGCGGGTGCCGGTTACAATCCGTATGACCGGCTGGATACGCTGTTTATGTTGAGTGGCATGCCGGCGGGCAAAAGTAATGCGACAGAATTAAAAACCGCATTGTTAGCAGAAGTGGAAAAATTAAAAACCGGTTTGGCTGAACAAGCTGAGCTGGACCGTGTTAAAGCGCAAGTGATTGCATCAAATGTTTATGAGAAAGATTCTCTTTTTTATCAGTCTATGCAACTGGGTATTTTAGAAACCACCGGTCTGGGCTGGCAAAGGAAAGATGAATATCTGGAAAAAATCAGTGCCGTTACTGCAGAACAAGTTCAGGCTGTTGCAATTAAATATCTGACCGATAAAACCCTGACTGTGGCGGAGTTAAAGCCATTACCGATGAAGAAAATGCAAGCCGGCCCGACATCTGGTATGGGAGGTCGTCATGGGAATTAGTTTTAAGTTTTTTATGCTGATAGCCGCGCTGTCATTACTGAGCGTTAATGCTAATGCCTCACCGAGAATTTTACAGTGGCATACCGATAAAGGAACGCCGGTTTATTTTGTTGAGTCCAAACAGCTACCGATCGTCGATGTGCGTATTATTTTTGATGCGGGTAGTGCACGTGATCAGGGCCAGTCAGGCCTGGCTGTTTTAACCAATGCTTTACTGGCAGAAGGCGCCGCTGATAAAAGCGCACAACAAATTGCAGAGCAGTTTGAAGATGTCGGAGCGCAGTTCAGTAACGGGGCATTGCGTGATATGGCATGGCTGAGCTTACGCAGCTTAAGAAATGACCAGTACCTGCAGCCGGCATTAAACATGCTGAAAGCCGTGCTCAGTAAACCGGTTTTTTCTGAGGAGAGTTTTCAGCGCGAGCTGGCAAATCTGAAAATGGCTAGACAGTCTGTTAAACAGTCACCCTCTGAGATTGGCTCAGAAGCATTCTATAAAGCCCTGTATGGCGATCATCCCTACGCATCACCTGTGAATGGCGATGAAGACAGTCTGGCGTCGATGCAGAGAAAGCAGGTCATTGATTTTTATGACCGGCATTATGTCAGCAGCAATGCGGTGATTGCGATTGTGGGTCAGCTGACACGTGCACAGGCAGAAAATCTGGCCAATGATCTGCTTGCGGATTTAAACAAAGGCATTAAATTACCGGCCATTCCACCGGTAAAAGCATTACAGAAGGCGCAAAACATCCGCATTGATTTTCCATCTAAGCAAAGCCATATATTGATGGGGCAGCCGGGCGTGCAGCGTGGTGATAAAGATTATTTTTCACTCTATGTTGCTAATCATCCCTTTGGTGGCAGTGGCTTTGCATCACGTCTGGTCGATGAAGTACGCGAGCAGCGCGGGCTGGCATACAGTGTCTATAGTTATTTCTCACCGAGCCGTGAAGCAGGGCCATTTATAATGGGTATGCAAACTAAAAATGAGCAGGCGTCTCAGGCACTGGATTTGCTGAAGGGCGAATTACACAAATACTGGTCAGACGGCCCGACTGAAGATGAGCTGGAATCCAGTGTGAAAAATATCACCGGTGGTTTTCCGTTGCGAATCGATAGCAATAAAAAAGTGGTTGAGTATCTTGCGATGATTGGTTTCTACCATTTACCGCTGGATTACTTACATAATTTCAATCGCAGGATTGAAACCGTGACGCTCGATGATATTAAAGCCGCACTGCAGAGAAGATTAGACCCTGAAAAAATGATTACCGTAATTGTTGGTGGAGAAACTTCAGCGGCTAAGGTAAAAGACAATTAATAACAAAAAACAAGCGGCGAGTCGGCCGCCGGCGGCAGCCTCAGTGACGCAGGGTAAGTTAAGAATCATAGGCGGGACATGGCGCAGTCGCCTATTGCCAGTTATCATCGCGCAGGGTTTGCGGCCGACCACTGACCGGATCAGGGAAACGGTTTTTAACTGGTTACAAAGTGATATCCCGGGCAGTCGTTGTCTGGATTTATTTGCCGGTTCGGGCGCTTTAGGTTTCGAAGCCGCCTCGCGCGGTGCCAGCGAAGTGGTAATGGTGGAAAACGCTGCAGAGACGTTTAAACAGCTGCAGCACAATGTTGAAAAACTGGCGGCAACTCAGGTAAAACTGCTCAGACAAGATGCATTGCATTACCTTAGTCAGGCTCTGCAGGGGGCTGAATCTGCAAAGACTGTGGATTTTGATATTGTTTTTCTTGATCCTCCGTATGACTGCGCTTTACTACAGACTGTTATCAGTCTATTAATACTGTCGGCAGGCACGAAAGTTTACCTTGAAGCACGAAAAGGTGATGATATTGATGTCCCTGACAACTGGCTGCTGTTAAAAGATAAAACCGCAGGCCAGGTTCATTTTAGTTTGTATGAGATAAAAGAATAATATGCCAGTAGTCGCTGTATATCCGGGTACCTTTGATCCGATGACGAACGGACACTCTGATTTAATCCAGAGGGCCAGCAGAATTTTTGAAAAAGTCATTGTTGGTATCGCTGAAAATCCAAGCAAAACTCCTTTATTTGATTTGAAACAACGGGTTAGTATGGCAGAGACCGTATTATGCGACCTGCCAAATGTAGAGGTATGTGGTTTTTCAGACCTGCTGGTGCACTTCGTTAAGCACAAGAATGCCCATGTTATCCTGCGTGGGCTACGGGCGGTTTCCGATTTCGAGTTTGAAATGCAGCTAGCGAGCATGAATCGCCGGCTGGAAAATAAGATTGAAACACTGTTTTTAACACCGTCTGAGCAGAACAGCTTCCTGTCATCGAGTCTGGTGAAAGAAATTGCACTGCATGGCGGAGACGTACATGAATTTGTCCATCCTGTCGTTGTGGCTGAACTTCAACGAATAATCAGGTAGAATCACGCCCAACAACATAGTCTGACTGGAGATAATAGTAAAATGTCGCTTTATATTACTGATGAGTGCATCAACTGTGACGTATGTGAACCGGAATGCCCGAATGAGGCTATTTCAGCGGGAGACGAGATATATATTATCGACCCGAATAAATGTACAGAATGTGTTGGTCATTACGATACACCGCAATGTGTTGAGGTTTGTCCGGTAGACTGTATTCCAAAAGATCCGGAACATGTGGAATCTGAGGATGACCTCTGGGTCAAATACAGAGCTCTCACTGGCGAGTCATAAAACAGCTTAAAGAAAAGGCCCTGAGGGGCCTTTTTTGATGCCGGACTGGAAACAGGCCGGAGCTTAAGCAGACTTAGCTTGCCATCGTTTGCTTATAATGGATGAGTTATAGGTGTTTTGCCTCAAACTATTGCGTTAGTATAGACACTACTTAACGCTGCAAATAGACGGTGTGTACAGAGCACGAAGCATTTAAAGCTTATCTGCTGAAGTAACCCATAAGAGGTTGCTGGCAACGGTTAATGGATTTTTCTATCACTATCACTATCAATGTCTTAATGCCTATGAAAATGAATAAATATAGTCAGATATTTGGGGTTGCTACCTTTTTTGTTTTTATCGCTTGTACACATAGCGTACAAAGCGCCAGCCTGAGTCAGGCCGGTGTGGCAACTGCGCACCCGTTAGCGACTGAAATTGGTGAAAAAATATTAAAAAATGGCGGTAATGCCATTGATGCCGCAGTCGCCATTTCTGCGGCACTGGCGGTCGTAGAGCCTTATGGTTCCGGTATTGGCGGTGGTGGCTTCTGGTTAGTACATACGGTGGTTGATGGTAAAGATGTCATGATCGATGGCCGTGAAAGAGCACCGTATGCCGCCCATCGTGATATGTACCTGGATAAAGATGGTAATGTTGATCATAAAAAATCAATGGATGGTGCATTAGCCGCAGGTATTCCAGGTGTGCCGGCCGCCTTGCAATATCTTGCGGAAAAACATGGCTTACTGGATTTAAGTACCAGCCTGGAACCGGCGATTAATCTGGCGCGTGATGGCTTCAAGGTTGATGAAAAATTTATTCAAATGTTAAAGTTTCGTTTACCCGCGATACTGGCATCAGCAGAATCATCGAGAATATTTTTAAACAATAATGCGCTGCCAGAAGTCGGTTACATTATTAAACAGGATGATCTGGCGAATACGCTGGAACTGATTGCGAATGAAGGCATGGATGGTTTCTACCGGGGCGTGATGGCAACTAAACTGGTCAATGGCGTAAAAGAGGCCGGTGGCATCTGGAGCCTTAAAGACCTGGCAGAGTATCAGGTTGTCGCGAGAGAGCCGGTTGTTTCACAATATAAAGGCATGAAAGTCACATCGGCCGGGTTACCTTCATCGGGCGGGATCGTGATGGCAGAAGTGTTTAATATGCTGTCATCCATAGAGCAGAAAAAGAAAACCGATAGCGAGCAAATACACCTTATTGTAGAGACCATGAGACGCGCATACAGAGACCGTGCTGAGTTTCTTGGTGACAGCGATTACATTCAGGTGCCGGTAAAAAAGCTAATCAGTCAGGCGTATGCGGATTTGCTGTCAGCGGATATTGATAATGATGATGCGACTCCCAGTTCATCACTTAAGCCGGTTGCCTTTGAAAGCGGTGGCAATAATACCACCCACTTCTCAGTGATAGATCAGCGCGGCAACCGGGTCGCAGCAACCTTGTCGGTTAACTACCCGTTTGGCTCGGGATATATGGTGCCGGGCACCGGTGTCTTATTGAATGATGAAATGGACGACTTCTCAGCCAAGCCGGGTGTACCAAATGCCTATGGTCTGGTGGGCGCTGAGTCTAATAGTATTACAGCCGGTAAGCGCATGCTTTCGAGCATGACGCCTACTTTTTTAGAAACACAGGATCGAATAGCCGTGCTGGGCACACCCGGAGGCAGCCGGATTATCAGCATGGTGATTCTGGCAGCGCTGGAGTTTCATAAAGGCGGTGATGCCAGATCGATGGTTAATTTACCCCGCTTCCATCATCAATATTTACCGGACAATATATATTATGAAAAAGGTGCATTGTCGGAAAAAAATATTGAAGAGCTGGAGTTAATGGGGCACCGGCTCTCTGAAGGCAGTGCATGGGGTAATATGCATGCCGTTATCTGGAATAAAACAAAAAAAACTATCGATGCCGCTTCTGATCAGCGGGGCATAGGCAAAGCGGTAGTGATTAAGGAATAATAGCCTCGCGTGATTTTTTCTGCGCCGGATGATGTTTCATCAGCCTGCTCTCGAGCTGACGAATACTGACCGGACTGGAGTTAAAATAACCCTGTACGGAATTGCTATGATGCTCTTTTAAGCGGATCAGTGCCTGCTGATTTTCAACACCTTTTGCGCTAGCTTTATATCCCAGATTATGAGACAGCTACGATGATAGATTTGACAGTGATGGCATCATTGTCATTTTCCAGTATTTGAGAAACAAATGATTCATCAACTTTTAGTTCACGCACCGGCAGTAGCTTAAGATATCTCAGAGATGAAAAGCCGGTGTCATAATCATCAGTGGCCAGTACTACTCCTGTTTCACTGAGCTCATTCAGTACTCTTCACGTTCCGGCAGTATCATATATTATGGCGATTTCTGCAGGTTCCAGGTTGGTAATTAATTGCAAGGCGGATGTATTTTTGCAAACAAATAATGTATGTGCTCTTTATTGGCAGTGTTTAAAATTGAGATGGTTAATTGCTGATGGTAATGATATTAATATACAGGTTACTCGTTGCTGCAGAAGGTCAAAGCCAGGCGATAACCAGTGGTGTAAATGTCAGCTGTCGTTTACGCAGACAGGTTGGCTAATTTAATAAGGTAGCGATAATTAATATATTTTATAATGATTTGAAATGAAGTTTATAGTTACTATTCAAATAAACAGGAATGTGAATGACAATTGGAGTGTTTGACTCAGGCGTAGGTGGCTTGAGTGTTTTAAAACATTTAAAACAACAATTGAATAATGAATCGTTTATCTATGTGGCCGATAGTGCGAATGCACCGTATGGAGATAAAACTGAAGCATTTATTCAGCAACGATGTTTACGTATTTCAGAATTTTTATCTGAGCAGCAGGTCTCGGCGATTGTGGTTGCCTGTAATACAGCAACAGCAGCAGCCGTCAAACAGATTAGAGAAGCACTGGATATTCCGGTTGTTGCTATTGAACCGGCACTGAAGCCTGCCAGTTTGTTAACAAAGACAGGAAAAATAGGTGTGCTGGCGACGATGTCTACTCTGCAAAGTAAGCATTATAATGACTTGCTGGCGCAGTATACAGAGAATGTGGAGTGCTACGAGCAGGCCGCTCATGGGCTGGTAGAGCAAGTCGAAGCTGGCTTGTTGCAGGATACGCGAACCTTGCAATTATTACAGCAATACTTACAGCCGATGATAAAACAGGGTGTGGATTGTATTGTTCTTGGCTGTACTCACTACCCCTTTCTTATGAATCCGATAGAAGGGGTTGTTGGTAAAAATGTAACCGTGATTGAAACCGGTGCAGCTATTGCTGAACGACTTAAGAAAATACTGGCGGATACTGCAGGTTATACGCCTTCTCGGGGGCAGTCGCGGGATCGTTATTTTAGTTCATCTGATACGCAGCATGCTAAAAACATGATCGCATTGCTGATGGGTCTGGATGTTGAGGTTGAGATGCTGCCGGTCTAGGCTAAAGAGCAGATTTATGACCGCTTAGCGATTTTTTTGATGGCGATCAAAGCGGCATGGGCGCTGAGTGTGTTATAAATATTTCAACGAATATATAGTTGTAATCAAATCATTGAAGGAAGAAGTTATGAGTGAAAATGATATGCGTCACAAGCTGGAAGCAGCCTATGAAAACATGCTGGAAGTAGCCAAAGAGTTTGTTGTCAATGCACGTGAGCACAGTGGTCCTGTCATCAAGGATGCATTAACAGATGCACGACAGAAAGCGTCTGAATTTTCTGAACTGACGACGGAAGAAATTGATAAATTATCATCTTATATCGAAAAAGATCTGACAGAAGCGGCTGATTTTATGGAACAGCAGCAGTCTGAACTGGCCGACTGGCTGCGTCTTGATATCCTGCTAATAGAAAAGTACATGCTGGAAAAGTTTTCATCACTGGCCGACCGTACCCGCATAGAGCTGGAACAATGGTCGATTGATGCTGATCTGAACGGTGAATGGCATACCGGTGAAATTATCAGTTTAGGGGTTTTACGTTGTGAAGCCTGTGGTGAGGAACTGCACTTTCAAAAACCAGGGCATATACCACCGTGTCCAAAATGTCATGCCACTAAATTCAAACGAATACACAGTGCATAACGGTTTGGTTTTTGAAAACACGCGCTGGCAATCAAGCTGAGTATTGTTTGACGATAGGTTGTAGTTAAATGATATCTTGCAGCAGAAAGTTCTGCATTGATGGCTGGCGACAGTATAAAAAATAGTCTTATTGATGAGTTACAATGCTATCTGCTATCGATAAGCGATTTATTTTCCCTTCACCATAAACAGTCTTACGACGTTGCTGTACTAGCTACCGCTGCCAGAATTATGTTTTTTTCGATGGCCTGGTGGTTAATTTTTGAACGCTTACCGGCTCCAGGTAACAACGTTAGCCATCATTGTAATTATCAATAAGGTTGATAAAGATTAACAATTAAAAAAATAACTTATCTCGCATATAATAGCCGCCCGTTTGGTGTCTGACATCAAACGGTTTTTTTTAAAGCATAATATATTTGGAGATTTAAATGGGCGTATTAGTTGGCCGCGAAGCACCGGACTTTACTGCAGCAGCGGTTCTTGGTAATGGCGAGATTGTTGATAACTTTAACTTTAAAGAAACAACAAAGGGTAAAACCACAGTACTTTTCTTTTACCCGCTTGATTTTACTTTTGTCTGCCCGTCAGAGCTGATCGCATTTGATCACCGTCTGGAAGATTTCAAAAAACGTGGTGTTGAAGTTATCGGTGTTTCTATCGATTCACAATTCTCTCACAATGCATGGCGTAATACAGCTATCAATGACGGTGGTATTGGTCAGGTAGGTTATACCTTAGTTGCAGACGTAAAACATGATATTTGCCAGTCTTATGATGTTGAGCATCCTGATGCCGGTGTTGCATTGCGCGGTTCATTCTTAATCGATGTGCACGGAGTTGTTCGTCACCAGGTTGTTAATGATCTGCCATTAGGCCGTAACATCGATGAGATGCTGCGTATGGTTGATACCTTGCTGTTCACAGAAGAGCATGGCGAAGTTTGCCCTGCTGGCTGGAATGATGGTGATAAAGGCATGAAGGCAACGCCAGCCGGTGTTGCTGAATACCTGACAGAAGAAGCTGACAAACTGTAAAGATAAGCTTGTTGATCGCTTGCTTTGATAAAGGCCTGTTCGGGAAACTGAACAGGCTTTTTTATTGCAAGTCTTTAAAAACTTTCGTAATAATGTTCTTGCCTAATTCAAAACCCTGATTCATCTCAAGTAAAAAACCATTGGCATGACTTTTAAGCCAGTCATTGCCGCTGTTTTCAGAGTCAATGAAAAATATATACTGGCAGAAAGTACCTGTTATATTGGCCTTTAAGGCATCAAGCTCCGGTTTTATAAATGTAATCATGGCATCAGCGGGCTCGATTATTTTAACGCCGTCTTCAGTAATCGTTAAGGAGATTGTTTTTTTGCTGACGGGGCATTGTGTTTGAGCACTAATACTTTGCTGATAAATGACGGGTACAAATAATAAATCCCAGGCGCACCAGGTATACAGCATCTGTCCATCTAACCGGAAGCTGTGGGCGGTCGGGCTGGTACTGACTCCCCAGAAGGCACTGATACGATGCTCGTCATCAAAACTTACTCCGGTCCATGAGGCTAATAATTTTTCAGTTTCTTTTGTCGTTAAACAAATGCTCTCAGCAAAGGTGTTAATGCAGACGGGTTTTCCGAGTGACAGCAGCTGGTAAAGCTTCATCGATTGTTGCTGCCCGGTTTTGTCCAGCTGAGGAAAAGCCAGAGTAAATAAATTTTCGAGATCGCTAAGCAAAATGAGGGTCCTGTCGATTGTTAGGCAAAGATTGTATGGCTGACTTTTTAATAAAACCGCTCGCATCCTTCGGGTCTGGCTTTAAAGCGTTTATAAGTCCACTGGTATTGTGTCGGGCAGTCGCGGATGACTTTTTCAATGTCTTTATTCATCAGCTCAACAGAGTGCTGAATGTCCTGCTTGTTTTTATTTTCTGCTGCCGGGGTAAAGACCAGTGTAAAGCCTTTGCCTTCTGACTGACGTCTGGCATAAGCATAGACAATTTCGCTGTCTAATTTCGCTGCTAATTTTGACATCAGTGTCATTGAATAAGCAGCCGTGCCAAAGAAGTTAGCAAAGACACCATTTTTATGATGCAGGTAGGGTTGCTGGTCGGGCAATATAACGATGACTTCACCATTTTTTAAGGCCTTGGATACCGCCCGCACACCGGAGGTGTCAGTTGGCACAAGCGTCGCGCCTGTACGCTGGCGGGCCTGTTTGATAATATCATCCAGTGCTTCGATGTGCGGCGGTTTATATAAAGATGTGACCGGGTAATGCCGCGCGACATAAAGGTTAATCAGTTCCCAGCTGCCAATGTGAGGCATTGCCAGTAACACACCTTTATGCTGTTCGATGGCTTTCTCTAGATGCTCCTTACCTTCTATGGCGTTAATCATGCTCAGTACACGTTCACTGTTCGCCAGCCATATGATACCCATCTCGGCCAGCGTCTTACCGCTTTCAAACAGACTGTCTTGCAGTAATTTTTTTTGTGCTGCGGAGTTTAACTCAGGAAAGCAAAGAGCGATGTTTTTTTTCGCAATTTTTTTACTGTTATTGGGCAAAGCAATCAGCAGCCAGCCAAAAAAACTGCCGATGCGATGTGCTAACGGCAATGTCGTCACAGAGGTTAAGCGGAGTATGAGTTTTAAAAAGTGCGCAAGCATACGTTGAAACTATTTTTTACGGCTGGCATTGGCAATGTCAGTCATAATTTCTTCAATTGATTTTTCACTGGGCAGCTGCAGATGGAAGCCATGCTCCTGCAGGTTGCTGATGACGGTGACCGGGTTTTCTTTTGCCAGCTTGCGCTCCGGTGTCACATCTATTTCAAGCGTGAATTCAGTTTCACCGAGTGATTTAAGAATATGTTTTGGTACCACTGAAAAATCATCCTGATCTTTCAGATAAATGTACATATCATTTTTTGCCATGCAGCGATAAATATAACAGTTCATAACAGGCCTTAATTCAGTGTGCTGAAAACTTTTTCAGCTGCTGTTATGGTTTTCTCAAGATCATCAGCGGTGTGTGCAGATGAAACGAAACCGGCTTCATAAGCCGAAGGCGCCAGATAAATACCTTCGTTTAACATACCGTGGTAAAACTTTTTGAAACGTTCTGCATCACACTGAGTGGCCTGCTGAAAGTCTGTAACCGTCTCTGCATCAGTAAAGAACAGTCCAAACATGCCGCCGATAACATTGCTGGTCATCGGGATGCCAGCTGCCTTTGCTTTTTTGAGTATGCCTTTAACCAGTGTTACCGCTTTACCGTTCAGTTCATCAAAGAAGCCCGGTGCAGAAATCAGTTGCAGTGTTTTTAAACCGGCCGCCATCGCCACCGGGTTACCGGATAATGTACCGGCCTGATAAACAGGGCCTAGTGGCGCGATCTGCTGCATAATTTCACGTTTACCACCAAATGCGCCAACCGGCATACCACCGCCGATAACCTTACCTAAGGTGGTTAAATCAGGTTTGATATTGTAATAAGCCTGAACACCGCCGAGGGCAACGCGGAAGCCGGTCATCACTTCATCAAAAATTAACACGCAGCCGTATTCATCACAGACTTCGCGTAAACCTTCAAGGAATCCCGGAACCGGCGGAATGCAGTTCATATTGCCGGCAACCGGTTCAACAATAATGCAGGCGATTTTATCACCGTACTGTTTGAAACAGTCACGCACCATCTCGATATTGTTGTAATCCAGCGTCAGTGTCTGTTCTGCCAGGGCGGCCGGTACGCCCGGTGAGGTCGGCACGCCAAGAGTTAAGGCACCGGAACCGGCTTTGACTAATAAAGAATCGGAATGGCCATGGTAGCAGCCTTCAAATTTTACAATCGTGTCGCGACCGGTAAAACCGCGCGCCAGACGGATCGCGCTCATGGTAGCCTCTGTGCCGGAGCTGACCATACGAACCATGTCCATTGATGGTACTAATTCACAAACCTTGTCGGCCATTTTTGTTTCAAGTTCGGTGGGTGCGCCAAAGCTTAAGCCATTTTCGGCGGTGTCTTTAACCACCTGAATCACTTGCGGGTGAGCATGACCAAGAATCATCGGACCCCATGAACCGACGTAATCAATGTACTGCTTGTCTTCATTATCAATAATGTAGGCGCCTGTTGCGCGTTTGATAAAAACCGGATCACCACCCACACCTTTGAATGCACGTACCGGTGAATTAACACCGCCGGGAATGTGTTGCTGAGCCTGCTCGAAAATTTTTGACATGGGTTTGCCCTTGCTGGATGAACAATAAAACGTTATTTGATTTCGTCTGAACGTGAATCTTAGCGAAACGCGATTTTACAGGATTTTTGCCGATGAATCATTAAAACTACAGCCAGCGACGAGGGAGTCGATATAGACGCTAGCCACAGATGACGCACTGAGCTCATGAGGGTGTGGCAAAAATACTAAGAAAACAGCTGGCTAATACAGCGGCTGGACAACTCTATGTTTTGCACTTCATTCACGGGCTTGAATATATCGCTAATAACTGCAAGCATATCGCTGCCGGCGGCGATTAGTTCACCGCCATTGAGAGCGGTGATGCCGCCAATGCAGCAGACAGGGACTTTGATCTGAGCTTTAGCCTGCCGGATTAAGGAGAGCGGGGCATTGCTCGCATCCGGTTTGATGGATGAGCTGAAAAAAGCCCCGAAAGCCACGTAATCGGCACCGGCTTGCTCGGCATCAATCGCTAGTTGCAGCTGGTTGTAGCAGCTGACGCCAATGATTTTTCGCTCGCCCAGTTGCTCTCGAGCAACTTTGATGTGCTGATCATCTTTACCCAAATGCACACCATCGGCATTGGATGATAAGGCGAGCTCTATATCGTCATTGATGATAAAAAGTGCACGATACTGGTCGCAGAGCCGGCGTATTGTAAGAGCTTGTTGCAGGCGCTTATCCGTATCGTTTGATTTATCGCGATACTGAATGATGCGGCTGCCGCCCTGAAGCGTGCTTTCCACGGCATCGGCAAAATTGTGCGCCATTAAAGTGGCATCTGTAATGGCATACAGACCATGTAATTTAGATTTAATCATTTCTATTCAGTGTGCAAAGCCTGTCGGGAAAAAGTTGCCCTTTGCCGGGCGCGTGGCCGTGTTGCAGGCTGTGAAAAGTGTAATCCAGTCCTGCTTGTACGGCGGCTTGTATGCTCATTCCCTGGGCGATGAGTGCCGCGATACTGCTTGCCAGTGTACAGCCTGAGCCATGGTACTCATGAGCTAAGCGCTCATTGCTAAATGATATGGCTGGCTGAAGCTTGTGATACAGCCGATGTTCTATCTTTGTCGCCTCTGAATGAGTGCCGGTGATCAGGACGTACTGACAGCCCGATTCGAGTAAACTTTTTGCCGCCAGATCGAGACCATTATCTGTTTTTGCCAGCTTTAATGCTTCAGGAATATTCGGCGTAATCAGCTGGCAATAAGGTAATAAATAGGTATTGATTGCATCGATTAATATCTCTGTGGATAGCGAGTCACCTCCGCCGGATGCCAGCACAGGATCGAATATCACCGGAATCTCAGGGTGTTGTTTGAGGATGTTTCTGATTGCCTTAATCGCCGCTACGCTGGCTGTCATACCAACTTTTATGGCATTAATCGGTATATCTTTTAACAGGATTTCGGCCTGTTGCTGCATTTGATGGGCATTGACCGGCTCAAAGCCGTAGACATGTGAGCTGTCCTGACAGGTTAAGGCGGTAATTACCGTCAGCGCATGCACACCGTGCGCCGCGATCGCTTCTATATCGGCCTGAATACCGGCGCCACCACTGGGGTCATGGCCTGAAAAGCAGAGTACAACGGGTTTTTTATCAGCTGGCTGTTGAATAGGCATATTGAGGAACTGTTAAATTATTTTCAAGGCTTGTTTAAGCGTTAGAATTTATCGATATAAGTAGGTAGAATACGCCAATTATCAATCTATATACTCTTTTATTAAATATTTTTATAGGCAGCTTTATGGAATACAAAACATATATGTGTGTGATCTGTGGTTACATCTACGATGAAGAGCAAGGCGACCCGGAGCACGGCATAGCAGCAGGCACAAAGTGGGAAGACGTTCCAATGAACTGGACTTGCCCGGAATGTGATGCCAAGAAAGATGATTTTGAAATGATCGAGGTTTAATAACCGGTCTTTTCATCTTGCCGACTCAGGGACTGAGTCATCCTTATCTGCTCAGTTATTTCCCCTGCCATTTTCTTCTTTATGTCTGTCTCCCGGCACCAATGCCTTACCAGTCACTATTCACCATTATGTTTGGGAAAAGTTCCTGCCTGATGCGCAATATGAGCGACCTTGGCCGAGGACTCCAGTGAACAGCTCCATTTATATGCCAGGTTAAGACTTTCTGCTGCCGCATACACGCCGTGACCACAGACAACCGCCGCTTTTGATGTTTTAAGCTCTTCTGCAATCAGTTGTGCCGATTTGATAAAGATGTCGTTAAACTCAAGGTTGATAACCGGAATGCGGCCAAAGTAAAACTGACCTTCAAAATCAAACGGCACGAAATCTTTCCCGTTCATCGTCATGGCGACAGTATAAGCGCCATGGCAATGTAAAACCGCATTAATCTGAGGATTATCTTGATAAACCGCAAGGTGTAATGGTGCATCAAGAGAGGCACCATCAGCGGCAGGCTGGCCAGTTTTGCAGGCAATTAATTGCTGCTCTGTTAAAGTATCGGCGCATGCGCCGGTTGGTGTAATCCAGATGGTGTCACCGTCTCTAACCGATGCATTACCACTGTGAGAGTCGTTGAGACCGTATTGTCTGAGCCATTTGTAATACTGGACGAGTTCTTGTTTTAAATTCATAAGCTGACTCTGTAATATATCGGAGTCAATCATCTTACCCCAGATTAAAAGGACCCAACAACGTGAATTTAAACCGCCGGGTGTGGGCGTTATCCGGCCCAATGATGTTATCGAATATTGCATTGCCATTATTAGGGCTGGTGGATACCGCGGTTATGGGTCACCTCGACAGTGCGGTTTATCTGGCTGCCGTGTCGGTCGGCGCAATGATTTTGCATTTTATTTTCTGGGGTTTTGGCTTTTTGCGCATGTCCACCGTCGGGCTGGCGGCGCAGGCCTATGGTGAAAACAATGCTCAAGAGCTGCGTCAGTTACTATTGCGCGCCGGCATGACCGCATTGTTTATTGCATTGCTGTTGCTGGCATCACAACATTATCTGATCGAATGGGCTTTATATCTGGTACAACCAGGGGACAGTATAAGACTGTTAACCATCGAATATTTTAATATTCGTATCTGGTCGGCACCGGCCACATTATTAACCTATGTATTGTTAGGCTGGTTTCTGGGCATACAAAAAGCACGACTGGTGTTATATGTCATGGTTTTTGTGAATGCATTAAATATTGTGCTGGATATTTTATTCGTGGTAGGTCTGGGCTTAACCGTTAAAGGCGTGGCATTTGCATCGCTGATCTCGGAGTATGCCGGACTGCTGCTGGCAATTTATTTAGTATACCGGCAGATCTCGACAATAAAGGGCCGATGTCAGTGGGCAGTGGCACTGCACTGGCCGGCCTTTCGAAAATTAATCAGCCTGAATCTGGATATTTTTATCAGGACGATTACCCTGTTATTTGTGTTTGCTTTTTTTACCACCCAAAGCGCCCGTAGCGGCGCAGTGGTGATGGCGGCTAATGCCGTGTTGCTGCAATTTTTAACCTTTATGGCCTATGTATTAGATGCCTATGCACACGCGGCAGAAGCCATGGTCGGACAGGCATTAGGCCATCGAAATAAACAGCAATTAATGCAAACGGTTAACGCCTGCATGAAATGGTCGGCCGGTTCAGCAGTGCTGTTTATGCTGGTTTATTTATTGCTAGGTGAGCAAATACTGGCACTGTTAACCGATATTGAAGAAGTAAAAATCTTTGCCGCTCAGTATGTATACTGGCTGGCCTTTATGCCATTAATTGCTGTCTGGAGTTATCTGTTTGATGGCGTGTTTATCGGTGCAACCTGGTCCAGAGAAATGCGTAATGTCATGTTAATGGCTGTACTGATCGTCTACTTGCCGGTATGGATATTGACACAGTCTTTGCACAATCATGGCTTATGGCTGGCGATGTTTTTGTTTCTGCTCGCGCGTGGCGGATTAATGGCATGGTATTACCGGAAAAAATTGACTACTATCAATTTTGAAGCAGTAAGTAACCGCGACTGACGGCTTTATAGGGTGGATTGTTTGATATCAACAGGGAGTAATGAAAGATGAAACAAAATGTAGGTTCGATAGATCAGTATATCCGTTACGCGATTGGTGTGGCTGCATTGATAGCAGGTATTGCCTATGAAAGTGTCTGGGGACTCATCGGTGTTGTACCGATCATGACGGCTCTGTTGTCCTGGTGTCCGCCTTATGCCTTACTCGGCCTGAGTAGCAAGAAAGCGGACAGCTAAGTTTTTTGATGTTTCTGTCTGCGCTTTAGTAATAACGCATTCGGGTACCGTGATTCAGCGAGAGTGCAATTTCCTCCGCACGCAGACTGCTTGGAAACAGGGTGCCTGATATTTGTGCATCATGAATACTGGCACCGTTTAATTTACTCTGTGAAAAATCGACACCGCGCAAATCACAGCCGCGGAAATAACAGTTACTAAAATCAAGTCCTGCTGTATTGATGCCGGTTAACACAAGATTCCTGAAGTCTGCGCCGGTCAGGTCGCATATTTCGCCTGCGGCTATGCGCTGATTGAATTCATTAATCTTTTCGTCTCGTAATAACCGATACATATCATTATCTTTAAATTCAGGTGCGTTTTGTGCCATAGTATCCTCCCTCCGATAACTTAAGAATAGTTCTAAAGATATGACCTTGCAAGCGATGAGTAACTCAACAAAACAAGCCGTTGTGCTTGACCTTAAAGCCACCGACAGAGATGACCTGTGTCTTGACGCATTAAAACAGCCAGCGATTGACTGGCAGATGGTTGATCAGGCCGATGCCAGTGAAGTGGCAGCGCTGATTAAAGGTAAAGAAATTGTAGTGACCAACAAGGTGGTACTGGACAGGGCGCTGCTTGCAGGCGCTACAGATTTAAAGCTGATTTGTATAGCCGCGACCGGCACTAACAATGTCGATTTACAGGCGGCCCGCGAGCTGGGAATTGATGTTTGCAATGTGACCGGCTATGGCACCGCATCGGTAGTGCAATATGTCTTCACCACACTGCTTTCTCTGGTCAGTCGTATACCTGAATATCAGGCCGCAGTGACAGCGGGTGACTGGTCAAGAAGCAAGATGTTCTGCTTACTTGATTTTCCGTTTCATGAGCTGAACGGAAAAACGCTGGGTATTGTCGGTTATGGCGAGCTGGGGAAAGGGGTTGCGAAGATTGCACAAGCCTTTGGTATGAAAGTACTGATTGCCGCAAGAGACAGTGCTGATAAACGTGAAGACCGTCTGCCGCTGGCAAGCCTGTTACCCGCGGTTGATGTACTCAGTTTGCACTGCCCTTTAACCGAACAAACCAGTAACCTTATTTCAGCCAAGGAAATGCAGTTATTACCCAAGGGTGCGATTATTATTAACAGTGCGCGTGGCGGTATAGTTGATGAGGCGGCATTACTGGCAGCGATTGAAAGCGGTCATCTGGGCGGCGCAGCCACTGATGTGTTAATCACCGAGCCACCGGCGCAAGATCATATCCTGTTGCAGAAAACCTATCCCAATCTGATCGTCACACCGCACATCGCCTGGGCGAGCATAGAATCACGCCAGCGTCTGTTTGATCAGGTGGCGTTAAATATTTCGGAGTATCTGGCCGGCCGGCCTCGTAATATTGTCAATTAGTCACAGTGACAACGGGCGATAAACTAATCGCCCATGACGGTGATAATCAGACTTCTCTGGTGCGGGTGTGTGCGGTGTTCCCAGCAATACACACCCTGCCAGGTGCCTAAACCTGCCTTGCCGTTTACCACCGGAATAGAAATAGCAGTTTGAGTTAATACCGAACGGATATGTGCCGGCATGTCATCCGGTCCTTCATCCTGATGGGCGTAATCACGGTCACCATCCGGCGCAATTCTCCCCATAAATGTTTCAAGGTCATGTCTGACATCAGGGTCTGCATTTTCGCTGATAATTAAAGAAGCGCTGGTGTGTTTAATAAAAATATTACACAAGCCGGTTTGAACCGCACTGCTATGAATGGCTTTTTCAATGTCGCGGGTGATATTGTAAGTGCCGCGGCCCAGACTGCGGACTGTTATGGTTTGCTGAAACGTTTTCATATATATCTGAGCTTATGGCTGGCATTGCTGATAACCGGCGCTCAGCGAATTCAGCAAATTAAAGTATAAACCGGGGCCTGCCTGAAAACGCTGACCCACCGGGTCGATATGCACACGGATGGTGTCCTGCTTAAACAGGTTGCGTGCCACAGCCGGTAATGTCGGGGTGTTGTAAATCACGCAGCTGATTTTATGCGTGCTGATCAGTTGACTGATTTTGTTTAAATGTTTGATGCCGGGCGCCTGTTCTTCATCGTTACTGATGGCGGCCAGTGGTTTCAGCTGCAGCGGTTCTTCAAAGTACTGAAAGGCATCATGATAAACCAGATAGCTAAAATCTTGCGTCTTAAATAACTGACCGATTCGTGCTTTTTCTTGTAACAATGCGCTGCGCAGTTGTTGCAGATTGGCATCGTATAGTGGCTTGTTGTGCGGGGCTATCAGCGCTAATGATTGTGCCATTTTTTCTGCCATGATCAGAGCGTTATCAATCGATAACCAGATATGCGGGTCTAAATTATCGCCATGGTCATGGTGACTATGACCATGATGATCGTGTTGCTCGGTGCCTGATAGCTCACTGGAACGAGGCTCTAATAAGCTCAGCCCTTTTGACTCGATAAGCTCAACCACCTGAACTGTTTTCGGCAGGCTGTTGATGATGCGAGGCATAAAGCCTTCCAGTGCCTCACCCACCCAGAATAGCATGTCGGCGTGTGTCAGTGTGCTGCGCTGAGAAGGGCGCAGGCTGTAATGATGAACAGACTGCGTCTGATCCAGTAATAAAACAGGCTCATCACTGCCCTGCATAATAGAGCTGAGCAGAGAGTGTACAGGGCGGATGGTAGCCACTACCGTCAGTTTGTGACCGCCGGGCTGTTGAATAGCATGGCCCGACGGTGTTAGTTCAGTGGCCTGAGCAAAAGCAGAGGTGAAAATAATTAACAAGGTAACACAGCAACGTAATATCATAGGCGCATGATAATTTATTCATTAGTAGAATGAAATAATGACCGAGCAATTAATTGCAGTTGAAAAAGCCAGTCTGACATTTTCAGGTCGTCTGGTGTTAGAAAATGTTGACCTGCAGGTGAACCGGGGGGAAATTGTTACCATTATTGGCCCCAATGGTGCCGGTAAAAGCTGTCTGGTTAAAGGGCTGCTGGGGCTGATCCGTTTTAATCAGGGCAAGATCAGCAAACTCAAAAATTTGAAAACCGCCTACGTGCCGCAAAAGCTGCATATCGACGAGACCATGCCACTGAGTGTCAGCCGTTTTTTGAAAATGGTGCCGGCTGCGAAGAGCGCAAAGATCACTGAGGTTTTGCAGGAAGTCCAGCTGCATACGCTTGAGCAGGCGGCTGTGCAGGATTTATCCGGTGGCGAATTACAACGACTGTTACTGGCCCGAGTGATATTACAGGCTCCGGATTTAGTGGTGCTTGATGAACCGGCTCAGGGCGTTGATGTCATCGGCCAGCAAGATCTCTATCAGTTAATAGCCTCAATTCGGGACCGCTATCACTGCGGTATCTTAATGGTGTCACATGATTTGCATCTGGTGATGGAAGCCACCGACAGAGTGCTTTGTCTGAACCGGCATATTTGTTGTACCGGGCATCCTGATGCCATCAGCCAGCACCCGGAATATTTAAGCTTATTTGGTGAGGCGATGGATGGTTTTGCCGTTTATACCCATCATCATGACCATGAACATGACAGCCACGGCAATGTGGTCCCGCTGGGTAGTGGCTGTCAGCACTGGAACGAAACCTCCGGCTGTGGTCAGACAGCTTGCAGCAGTGCGGAGAAGAAAGATGGATGATTTTATTTACCGGGCTTTATTCGCCGGGCTGGCCGTTGCCTTATTAACCGGCCCGCTGGGCTGTTTGATTATATGGCGACGGATGGCTTATTTTGGCGATACCCTTGCTCACTCAGCTTTGCTCGGCGTGGCACTGTCGATTATGTGGAGTATTCACCCGGTTCTCGGGGTGGCATTATTAGGTTTGGTGATCGCCATCAGCCTGGTCTGGCTGCAACGTTATCGTGACCTGGCATCGGACACCATGCTGGGTATTCTGGCGCATACATCACTCGGTCTGGGTTTGGTGGTGATTGCCATTTTGCAGTCACGCGGCATGAGAATTGATTTAAACGCTTATTTGTTTGGCGATATTCTGGCGCTCAGCCAGAATGAATTATGGCTTATATTTGCCAGCGTATTGGCACTGATACCGGTTGTTGCCTGGCTGTGGCGTCCGATGATAGCGATTGCTGTGCATGAAGATTTGGCACGAGTAGAAGGCATTCCGGTATTAAAAATTCGCCTGATATTTATGTTACTGATGGCAATTGTGGTGGCGGTGGCGATGAAAGTCACCGGCGTCTTATTAATTACCGCTTTATTAATCATACCGGCGGCTGCGGCGCGCAAGTTTTCACGTTCACCGGAGCAGATGGCGGCTATTGCTGTGTTACTTGGCATGAGCGCGGTGGTACTGGGTATGTATTCTTCTTTGCAGTGGGATACACCAACCGGCCCGAGCATTGTGGTTGCGGCAGCCTTGTTATTCTTTGTGTCCAGAGTTAGAAAGAAAAATTAAAAAAATTGCGCTGATTAAAAGTCGCCAGCCGGCCTGTCAGGTGACAGCGCAGGCTGGATAAAGCAAAAAATCAATGGCATAGTCAGCTGTTTTTTATCAGTAAGGTGGCGGATCTGTATGAGTGAAAAAGTAGTGATATTAGGGGCTAGTCCAAAACCATCGAGGTTTGCTTATAAGGCACTGGTTAAATTACAGGCTGCCGGGCATGAAGTGATTCCGGTACACCCTAAAGCCGATGAAATCGAAGGGATTAAGGTGATCGCATCGCTGTCGGATATAGCAACTGACATTGATACCCTGACACTATATATCGGCCCGGCACGCATGCATGAACTGGTGGCGGGTGTTTGTCAGTTAAAGCCTAAGCGGGTTATTTTTAACCCCGGTACTGAGTCAGCAGAGATTAAGCAGCAATTTGAAGCCACCGGCATTAAATGTGTTGAAGACTGCACACTGGTGATGCTGGATCAGGGCCGCTATTGATGGGGCGTTACAGACCGCCGCAACAGCCAGGCTCAAAATACATTACACCCGCCGGTTATCAGCACCTGGCAAGCGAGTTAGATCATCTGTGGTTTAGTCTGCGACCGGAGGTGACAAAAGCGGTCAGTGCCGCGGCGGCAGAAGGTGATCGTTCAGAAAATGCGGAATACATTTATCGTAAAAAACAGCTAAGAGAGATCGACAGCCGGGTGCGGCATTTGCGCAAACGGCTGGAAAACATGAAGGTCGTCTCCAGTATGCCTGATGATCACAATAAGGTGTTCTTTGGTGCCTGGGTGACAGTAGAAGATGAAAACGGTGACGAGAATCGTTACAGAATCGTCGGCCCGGATGAGTTTTCTATGCAAAAAGACTACATCAGTATGGACTCACCGGTGGCTAAAGCACTGATGGGAAAGAATTTAGATGATGAGATTAAACTGGTTCTTCCGGGTGGAAATAAACGCTTAGTGATTGTCGACATCGAATACAAAGCGGAGAGTTAATGTTACCCGCAGGACAGCCTGTGACGGCGTGCATCCTGCGGGTTTGGATGAGCTGAATGAGCTCTATATGTCAGACCTGAGTCTTTTGAGTGACACCTGATTTAGCTGGAGTTCTCCTGAAAGATAAGCCCGTTATTAGAAGCCGGGCTTCTGTACATAAATCACGCTGCTCACATGGGATTATGCTTGCAGCCGGTGTGATTAAAATTTATATGCATTTCACAAAACTCACAAATTAGAATTTTTAATCATCATGATTAAACAATATTAAAAACTAATGACGACCTTTCGCGCTCTGATAACTTTGCTTGCTAAGTCGTTGTTTGCTTGAGTTTCATACCGAAAATCAAGCTAACCCATAAAATAAACTCATTATGAAGGGAAGCAAAATGAATTACCGCTTGATGTATGTCAAGACGAGCGGTGGGTGCTTTCCTGATAATGCGGCTACCGATTGACTACCCAAATGAAAAACATGATTAAAACAAGCTTTCCGTTATTAACAATAAGAGGGAAAACTGTACTGCCGGTTTTTCAGGGGGGAATGGGTGTTGGTGTATCGGCTCATAAATTAGCCGGTAGTGTGGCTAAACAAGGGGCGGTAGGGACGATTGCCAGCATTGACTTAAGGGTGCACTACCCGGATTTATTAGCGTCTAGCAATAAATCAAGAGACCCGGAGGTGATAGAAGAATGTAATCTGCAGGCACTGGATCGGGAAATTAAAGCTGCCAGAACAATAGCGCCGGATGGCTTTATCGCCGTCAACACCATGAAAGCGGTTGCATCACATGCAAAACTGGTCAGGCAGGCCTGCGAAAGTGGTGCAGATGCGATTGTCATGGGTGCCGGTCTGCCACTGGACTTGCCAGAAATGACCGACGGTTATGATATTGCATTAATTCCGATTTTAGCCGATGCCAGAGGCGTAAAAGTACTGCTCAAACGCTGGATGAGAAAAGGCGTAAAACCCGATGCGATTATTCTTGAAAACCCTAAATATGCCGGTGGCCATCTGGGTGCCACCAGACCAGAAGAAATCGGACATGAGCGTTATGACTTCGCGCCCTTATTGGCCGGTGTCAACAAGCTGTTTGATGACCTCGAGATTGAGCGCATTCCATTGATTGTTGCCGGCGGCATAAACTCGTTTGAGAGCCTGCAGGAATTATTTGAACTGGGTGCCAGTGGTGTGCAGTTAGGTACGGCATTTGCGGTGACAGAAGAAGGTGATGCCGATGATGTGTTTAAACAGACGCTGATTGATGCCAAAGCAGAGGACATCGTAACGTTTTTAAGCACAGCAGGACTGCCTGCCAGAGCGGTGAAAACACCGTGGCTGAATAAATACTTAAAACGTGAAGACAGACTGCGCGCACTGGCTGCACCGGAACGGGCAAAATGTGCCGGCTGGGCTGAATGTTTAAGTCACTGCGGTTTTCGTGATGGCAACCCGGATGCCGGCCAGTTTTGTATTCTGAAGCAACTGGAAGCGGCGGTGAAAGGCGATTATGAAAAGGGACTGTTTTTCAGAGGATCTGAGCCGATGATTTTTAAAGATAAAATTCACCCGGTCTATGATGTGCTGGAATATCTTTTAACGGGTAACAAAGCGGCCTGAAAATTTATAAATGATTTTTTTAATATATAACTCAGAACGGAATATCATTGTAATCTGTCAGTGAGAAAGCGTTGCATTGTTGGATACGCTGTAGATAGATGGTACTACTTTGGTGATACCGCTCGCCGCTATGATGTTTCTTTCGCTGTGGTGCAATAAAAGCATAATATTAAAAAATAGATTGTAAGACACGTCCGGTTTTGTCATGGTTA
>Ga0224506_10000315_pt1 | contig 44561 bp, 32 predicted proteins | sample SF_Jan12_sed_USG_2_FD_169108 | JGI IMG/M metagenome (GOLD analysis project Ga0224506, IMG submission 169108) | Sediment microbial communities from San Francisco Bay, California, United States - SF_Jan12_sed_USGS_8_1 | ecosystem: Environmental > Aquatic > Marine > Sediment | place: USA... | reverse complement strand
AAAAGCTTTATTCAAAATTCTATAACAAAACGCCCTTCCAACCTCCTCAAGTAAGATAGAAAGGGTGTTTTGAAAATTACTGACATCCAATTAAATTCCAAAAAGAACAAAAGTGTTCGGTTATCGATAAACTTCCTGTTTAACAATGAAAAACACCCTCTATGTCTCCCCTCAAGGGGAGAGTCGGTAATATCCCCTTGAGGGGATTATAGGGGTATTTTCATCACAGAAACACATAATGTGCTTTTTTAAGCAGGTGACAGTAATTCTTTTCTCAAATCATTCCTGACCATATTTTTCTTTATATCTCTCGTACAATATTTCTTGCATACCATCAGTTTTCACATTTCGTCCGTCAATAAATGCATGAATAACATTATTAGTACGCATGTCCAAAGCATCACCTTCACTTACGAAAAGTGTAGCCCTATACCCTTCTTTCAATACGCCTAGATTTGCAAGACCTAATATTTCAGCAGCATTAGAAGTAATGGTTTTTAATGCTTCTTCCTTACTTAGACCATAAGCTGCTGCTGTACCTGCTAGAAAAGGCAAATTACGATGATTCATAATTGATCCCCCATAAGCTATACAAAACTTTATTCCTGCTTGTTGTAATAGTGCTGGTGTTTTATATGGCATATCTACATCAGACTCCTCTCTACTTGGCATTATATGCACACCATTTAGCACTACTGAAATATCATTATCCTTAATAAATTCTGTAATCATACTAACATCTCTACCACCAACAACAACTATTTTTTTAACAGCATTATTCTTAGCAAATTGCACGCTTTCCAATATTGACTTAGCTGCATTTTCATGAATAAACAATTGCTTACTTCCATCATAAAGCCCAAGCATTGCTTCCAGTTTTATGTTTGTCTTCCCCCCATTATTTTCGCTATATGCTTTCGCATCACTAAATAGCTTTTGAATTTTAGCTACTGTATTATCATACTCTTTATTTACTTGATATTCGGTCTCACCCATCCACCATCTAGGTCTAATTTTTCTGGCAGGCCAATTTAAATGAATTCCATCATCTTCTTTAATTACAGCATCCTCCCAGTTCCAAGCATCAAGCTGAACTATAGATGAAGTACCCGAAATTGTACCACCACTAGGTACTATTTGTGTTGTTAATATACCATTATGCTTAAACGTAGTAATAAGTTCAGAATCGGTATTATATGCAATAACTGAACGTACGTTAGGTTTTAAATCACCTGCTTCTCGAGCATCAACAGTAGCACGAACTGCATTCACTTCTCGTAAACCCAATTCTGAATTAGGCAATATAAAACCTGGATAAACATGTTGGCCTTCGATTTTTACCACTTCAAACTTACTCATATCAATTCGTGCGACAGTAGCATCAACCACCATAGTAAGTTTACCATTCTCAAAACCTATGGCTGAGTTTTTTATCACTTCACCATTTCCTAAATGAGCAATTCCATTCATTAACAATATGGGTTTTGCCTGATTAGGTGCAGGTTGATTAGATTGTGCAAACGTATTTCCTATTGAAAAAGCGAATACAAATGCTATAATATATCTGATTTTCATAATCTTATGCTTTTTAAATTATTTGTTTTGCGTAAATAAGCCTGTTCGAACAATATCATCACAATGGAAATTATGAGTTGCTTTTTTTACTGGTTTTTGAGTTGCTCCTCCCCCATTTTTATCACATTTCATCTTACCAATTAATCGAGCTCTTTCCTTCTGTATGTTTTTTCTCATTTCCTTATCCTTATCCCTATCAAAATATACTTTTCCATCAATTATTGTTTTTTCAGCTTTCGCATAAATAGATAATGGATTATCCGACCACAGTACTACATCAGCATCTTTTCCTACTTTAACACTTCCCATTCTGTCATCTAAATGCAACAGTTTAGCAGGGTTGAGTGTCACCATTTTAAGTGCATCTTCTTCGTTCATATCTCCATATTTAACCGATTTTGCCGCCTCCTGATTTAGGCGTCTTCCCATTTCTGCATCATCAGAATTTATAGCTACAACTACACCTTCGTTGTTCATTAAAGTAGCATTGTATGGTATAGCATAACGCACTTCCCACTTATAAGCCCACCAATCTGCAAAAGTAGATCCTCCCACACCATGTGCTTTCATTTTATCAGCTACTTTATACCCTTCCAATATGTGTGTAAATGTATTTACTCTAAATCCAAACTCCTCTGCTACCTTCATTAACATGTTAATTTCAGATTGCACATAAGAATGACATGTAACAAATCGTTTTCCTCTCAAAATTTCTAACATGGTATCATGAACAATATCTCTCCTTGGTTTTACGGTCTTTGCTTTTACTTTTGAAGGTAATGCATTGTAAGCATCCCATTCCTTCGCATAATTAAGAGCATTAGTGAAAGCATCAACATATACTTGTTCTACTCCCATCCTTGTTTGTGGATAACGAATCGAGTTATTATTGGATGATCGTTTCACATTTTCTCCTAATGCAAATTTGATGAATGGATCAGCACCTTTAATTAACATCTCATCAGGAGAGGCTCCCCATCTTAGCTTGACTATTGCAGACTGTCCTCCTACTGGATTAGCAGAACCATGTAAAAGTTGTGATGCTGTTACTCCGCCTGAAAGCTGACGATATATATTAATATCCTCAGAATCTACAACGTCATTCATCCGAACCATGCCACTATTTGTAGCAACATCATTGATCCCTCGCAATGCGATATGAGAATGTTCATCAATAATTCCAGCTGTCAAATGTTTCCCAGTTCCATCAATTACTTTAGCTCCACTTAACGTAAGTCCTTTACCTATTTTAGTGATTTTCCCATTTTGAATAAGTACATCAGTATTTTTAACAATTCCTTCACTTTCATTTGTCCAAACCGTTGCATTGGTAATAATCAGTGTTTCTTGAACTGGAGAAATAGCATTGCCATAAGCTACAAATGGATAAATTACATCACCAAGCTTAGCCAAGGTTTCTTCCTCTTTAGACGCTTCTTTTTTTTCATCCTCTTTCTTTTCTTCTAAATCTCCTTCATAATTCATTTGCCAGTTTACCCAAGTTCCATCTACCAACTGTCCTTTACCTTTCCACCCATTTTCTGATTTCCAGCCTGTTAATCTTACTTCAGCATCTTTATCCTGAGGAGTGTAATTGAGATTAATCACTTCATCTACCAATTTTTGAGTAATCTTAATTTCAGTAGAATCGTTAATAACAATTTTAAATTTGTAACTGCCGACATCGCCTGAAACCTCAGTATTATAACTTTCATCTCCTACTTTAAAAGTATACTTACCTATTTGAACAGCAACATCCGCCTTATTAATTAAAAATTGTTCACCTTGGACCCAGTTTTCATAAATCTTTGTTTTTTCATCGAATATACCACCTGAGGTAATAAGGAAATTGGCAATTTTGTTTTTGTGCAATGACCCTAACTTATCGTCTACTTTAAGTAATCGAGCGGGTGTCATCGTTAAAGCTTCTAATGCTTTTGATTCTGTCAAATCATATTCTATAGCAGTCCTTATATTTTTAATGAAATTTGATTTGTTCTTTAAATCAGCAGTTGTAAAAGCAAATTGAATATTTTTCGATGCTAGAACTCCTGGATTAGTAGGTGCTAATTCCCAGTGTTTCATATCAGCCAAAGAAATATCATTAGCCTCAAAAGGGTCTGACACATCGTACGCCTTAGGAAAGTTGACAGGAATAATTAATGGTGCATTAGTTGCTTTTATTTCTGAGATTCTCTGGTATTCATCGCCACCTCCTTTAATAATATACTGAACGCCAAATTCATCACCAACAGCATCAGCACGTAATAAACTTAACTTATTATTTGCTTCAAATATTTGAGGTAAAGACTGCTGGTCGATCCAACTATCTAATGATAAATCTGTAAATGGGTGTGTAGATTTATACCACTCTGCATCCATATACGTTTGTCTTAAAAGTGCAACTGAGCCCATTAAGGATACTGGAAAAGTTTGTTTGGAACTTCCTTTATTTAAGGAGTAATAGGCTGCCGCTTTATCACTCAATATTACTTCATTGTCAGAAACTGATCCAAGTGTTGCCAAAACTGAAGTTCCTCTAGCTATTCCATCTTTCATAAATGACGATGTAACACCAAAGCCAATATTTCGTAATTCCTTAGCAGATTTTTTTTCAATAGAAAAATCATTGCCAGCATCATAAAAAGAGCGAATCGCATCATTTGCGTTATACGCACCTTTGGTTAATGGTGTGATTTTTTCAGCTTGCCCCCAACTAAAACCACCTGACTTATCAGGATTAGGTAAGCCATAACTACTATACATTTCAATAAATGATGGATAGATATGTCTTCCATTTAAATTAATTGTAGTATATCCCTTCGGAATACTAATACCAGTACCTACTTGCTGAATAACACCTTCTTTAATAAGCATTACAGCATTGTTAATGGTTGTCTGATAATCTACATGAATGGTTGCATTTGTGAAAGCATAGGAGTTAGTTCTGTTATCTTTCACATCGTTGACAGGAAAATTGTCTTGAGAAAAAGAAACCAAACTCCATACAGTAATAAATACAGTAAGTAATATTTTTCGCATAATTTATTGAGTTAAGTTGTAATTAGAAATTAATCACAAAGTATAGCTTTTTTTAGTGAATCAATTAGCCTTTTATTTAAAAGGATAAGAATTGGGTTATTTGGTATTGTTATAAGTGGTTTACAACACAAAAAAAGACTTAACTAAACAAAAACATCCAGTGAATTAGGCACTACTTTTATAGTGTTATTTTGATTTGCAACAATTGGCTCACCGTCCAAATGAGCCTCTTTTGCACTTGTGGAAACCTTAACCAACGATGCTGTATAATTTATGATGTGCTTCGAATTATATATTGATTTGGTCATTACTTTCAATGCAATTAATGGTATCAACCATTTTGAAAAATCTTTAAAAATTACCAAATCAATTTTCCCATCATCCAATTTAGCTTTTGGAGCTATGATAGCATTGTTCCCGTATTGCTCTGTGTTTGCAAACGCTACAATAAATGCTTTTGTACTAAAACTTACATCTCCAACCTCAAAATGATATGATTGTGATTTGTAATTCATCATTTTCAATAAAATTAATTTTACATAAGTCTTTAAACCACGCTTCTTCATTTTAGCAAATTCGGAACTAATTAATCCATCAAACCCTATTCCTGATACTCCTAAAAATGGCTGATCGTTGAACAGGCAAGTGTCAATAGTTTTTTCAGAAGCACTATTCAGTTTTTGAATAGCTTTTCGTGTATTCATCGGAATTTTAAGCGACCGTGCTATACCATTTCCTGAACCCTTGGGCAAAATTGCTAGTGCAGTTTTTGTGTGAACTAAAGCTTGAAATATTTCATTAACAATACCATCTCCGCCAACTGCTACTACAACATCTACTTTATCGATCACAGCTTTTTGAGTTATTTCAATTGCATGTTCAGCATATTCTGTCAATTCAAAAGTATAGGAGAACTTATCCTTATCAAGGTATTTAGGTATAGTATTTATTACTCTACTAGCATCCTTTTTACCCGAATTCGGGTTAATTATAAAAAGTAATTTTTTCTTTGTTACCATATATTAAGAATGCTATAATTCAAAATCAATATAAACAGGTTAATTGAGCATTATATTTTTTACTTTTGAAACCAACAAACAATGGTAATTAATTTTGAAACAAAAATTTTCTTTTTTTCTAAAATATGCCTCTTTATGGATTATATTTTTTCTGGTTACTAAAGGCATTTTTCTTATTTATCAATATGATCAAAGTCAACATTTAAACATTTTTGAAATAGCCAAAATATTTCTCCATGGCTTAAGGATGGATTTATCAGCTACTGGATATATCCTACTTATTCCAGGGCTATTATTGTGCTTAACCCCTTTACTTCCTCCTCGTTGGTTCATCAATTCCATTCATGGATATACAGCTATAATGTCAATATTTTTATGCTTAATCACTACACTTGACTTTGAATTATTTAGGAACTGGGGTTTTAGGTTTGATGTTAGCCCGCTAAAATATATTGGGAAAGAAAGCCTTGCCTCCTCAGAATTTTTAATCATTCTATTATTAACAACGCTTTTTTTAGTCTTACTAGTAAGTATTCTATTCTTATATTGGCGTTTGACACGATCAACTTATATCGTTTTTACTAAAAGCCATTGGTCTCATTCCCCAGTATATTTGTTAGCCACAGCCTTTTTAATTTTACCCATTCGAGGAAGCTTGGATATTGGCCCAATGAATACAGGGACTGTTTTTTTTCACAAAAAAAATCCATTTGCTAATCAAGCAGCCATTAACTTGTTCTGGAATTTTGGTGATTCAGTGACTAAAAGCTTGGAGGAAAAAAATTACCCGGAGAATTTTCTTGATCCTGAAACAACAAAATCAATCTTTAATAATCTATACGCTAATAATAGTAGTGATACTATTAAGCTAATAATAGACAATCCAAATGTTTTATTAATAATATTGGAAAGTTTTACCGCCAAAACAATAGCCACTTTAGGAGGTTTAGAAGAAGTAACACCAACCATTAATGCACTTAGTAAAGAAGGTGTTTTATTTGAAAACTTCTACTCAAGTGGAAGTAGAACCGACAAAGGGTTAATTTCAATTCTAAGTGGTTTTCCTGCTCAGCCAAAAACTTCAATTATCACATATACTAATAAAACTAAGCAGCTTCCAAAGCTCAATCACGAATTTTTAGATATGGGGTATACTACTTCATTTATCTATGGAGGTGATATTAATTTCGCCAATATAAACTCATACCTAAATATGTGTATGTTCGATAACATTACTAGTAAACATTACTTCGATACTGAGTTGTCTACATCAAAGTGGGGGGTACATGATGGTATTGTGTTCGATAGTTTGTACAGTCACATTCTTCGCAATCAACAACCTTTTTTCACTACACTCTTAACTTTAAGTAGTCATGAGCCTTTTGATGTTCCTTTACAATCTTCATTTTATGGAGAAACTGAGGAGAGTAAATATTTAAACTCCGTACATTATACTGATAAAGAACTAGGTGAATTTATATCAAAATTTAAAAAAACTGCATTATGGGACAACACATTAGTAATTATTACTGCCGATCACGGATCTCGGCATCCAAACAATAATAAAGTACATGAAGTAGATAAATTTCATATACCTATGTTGTGGGTAGGTGGCGCATTAAATGTTATCGATACAGTTATTAGCAAATATTCTTCACAAACGGATTTGGCAGCAACGCTGTTAAATCAACTCGGGAAAAATTCATCTCAATTCAATTATAGTAAAAATATCTTTTCAGAATCATCAAAATCATTTTCATTTTATGATTTCAATAATGGGTTTGGATACATAGATGATCATACTCAAATAATATATGATCTAAATAGTAATCAGGTTATTAAGATGAGTGGAGACTCCTCAAAACTGATAAATGGGAAAGCTTATATGCAAACGATATTTAGTGATTTCAATAAGAAATAAGCCTCTATAGATTGAGAACAACTACCACATTTTGAGTTGTAGACTTATGTCAATCTATAAGTTGAAGTACATTTTCTGGAGGCCTGCCAAGTACTGCCTCATTTCCTTTAACTACTATTGGTCGTTCTATTAGTTTTGGATATTGCACCATTGCCTCAATCCATTCATCATGTGTAAGTGTTTTTCCTTTATATTTCTCTTTAAAAACGGCTTCATTTTTTCTAACAATTTCACCAGCTTGCATCCCCAATTTGTCAATTAATACACTTAGTTCTTTTACTGTAGGTGTATTTACAAGGTATTCAACAATTTCAACATCCGAGTTACTATCGTTAATCAAACTCAACGTTTCTCGACTTTTTCTGCACCGTGGGTTATGATATATAGTCAGCATAATATGTCACTATTTTTTTTTGAAGTTCTTTCTTTTATAAGTTGGACGTTTACCTCTACCTTCTTTATTATTAAATTTTGTAGTATCATATATAGGTCCTTCACCTATCGAATCAGGCAATTTCCCTTTTGGGATTGACTTTTCCAGAAATTTCTCGATATCATAGAATTTATATTGATCTTCATTATTCACAAAAGTAAAAGCTATTCCCTTTGTATCTGCCCTAGCTGTACGACCAATTCTATGGATATAATCTTCAACATCGGATGGCACTTCATAATTTATCACTAAACCAACTCCTTCAATATCAATTCCTCTAGCCATTACATCTGTAGCAACAATAACTTGGAGTTCTCGGTTTTTAAACAGTCTCAGTACCTCTTGTCTTTCGCTTTGCTCCAAATCTGAATGAATAGCACCAACATTCATCTTTAACTTTTTCAATTCCTTATACAGCTTTTTGACATTATCTTTAGTAGAACTAAAAATAATGGAGCTATCAATATTTTTGGATGATAACAAGTGTGTAAGTAAAGAAATTTTCTGTTCATTATACACCATGAAAGCAGCTTGAAATACCCCTTCTGCAGGTTTTGAAATTGCAATGCTTACTTCTTCTGGTTCATTTAATATCTTTTTGGCAAGCTGTCTTATTTTTGTAGGCATAGTAGCCGAAAACATTAAAGTTTGCCGATTTTTAGGCATACTATTAATTATTTTCATAATATCTTCCATAAACCCCATATCAAGCATTCGATCTGCTTCATCTAAAATAAGGTGATCAAGGCTAGAGAAATCCACGTACCCTAAATTTAAATGAGAAATAAAACGACCTGGAGTAACAATTATAATATCAGCTCCTTCAAGTAATGCTTTTTTTTCTACTTCAAAACTCATTCCATCTCCACCACCATATATTGCTAGAGAACTCACATTAGCAAAATAAGACATGCCCTCAAGCTGCTGATCAATTTGAATAGCCAATTCACGCGTTGGTGTAATAACTAATGCTTTTATCTTATGTTCGTCATTACCTTTAGCTATTATTTGAGAAATAACGGGTAATAGAAAAGCTGCTGTTTTTCCTGTTCCTGTCTGGGCACAAGCAATTAAATCTTTTCCTTGAAGTGTTATTGGTATAGATTTTTCTTGTATTGGCGTAGGCTTGTCATATCCCATAGCATCAATACTCTCAAAAACAGGTTCTTCTAGTTTAAAATCTCTAAAATTCAATACCTTTTAGTTTTTTTTATTCTCATAAATAGATGTTTTCTATTACATTAATAAATTGTTGTTATAAGTTAAACTGTATCAGGAAATGCTTTCTTTACAGCTTCCACTAATTCTTTATCATTTACAAATTCAGTTAAATCATATCGTGCCCCGATATACCCCTCAATGGCACCATCACGACCTTTAACTGGCATAATGGTAGCATCCACCCAATAGAAATCACCATCTTTACATCTATTTTTTACATACCCTTTCCAAATATCACCTCTTTGAATAGTATCCCACAGATTTTTAAAAGCAGCTTTTGTCATGTCAGGATGACGCACAATATTGTGAGATTTGCCCAAAAGTTCCTCTCTTGAATATTTTGCTATTTCACAAAATTTATCATTAACATATGTGATAATTCCTTTTTTGTCTGTCTTAGAAACAATCATTCTTGTTTCATTCATTACCAACGACTGACTCTTATACTCTCCGGTAGAACGTTCTACCTCTTCCTGTGTAGCTTGCAACTCTTCCATATTTTGACGCATCTCTTCTTCTTGAGCACGCATCTCTTCTGTCATTTGTTGAGACTCTTCTAATAAACTTTGCGTTTTAGCGTTCACACGTACGGTAGAAATAGTAGAAGCTATACTTTCAGCTATTTTTTCTACAAATTCTATTTCATGGACCTTAAATTCGGTGAAAGATGCCATCTCAACTACGCCATGTATTTCATCATTTACTTTTAATGGCATAATTAGAATACTTGTAGGGTTTGCATCTCCTAAACCAGAAGTTATATTTACATACCCATCTGGCACATCAGTAATATAGACTTTATCCATTTCCTGCCAGCATTGCCCTACCAACCCATCACCTTTATAAATTTTTTGATCTAAATATTTTTTCTTATCCCATGCATAACATGAAAGCAATTCCATAAATGGCTCATCATCATCACTGCTATTTATTACAAATAGCCCCGCCTGATTTGCATTAAGGTATTTAATTAAATTGCGAATAATATCATCCGCAAGTTTATCTATATCACTATTATTACTACGAAGTATTTCTCCAAACAGAGCTTGCCCTTCAGTAGCCCAGCTTCTCTTCTTATCTTCTTCTGCAACGTTTCTCAAGTTACTGCGCATCTCTATTAATGCATTACCCAGCACATCGTTATCACTCAGAGGTTTATATTCTGACTCATAATTACCATTACCAATATTTTCAGCAAAAACTGTAGTACTCTTTAGTCCATTAATAAGATTATCCATGGCTTTCGCCATTTCACCAATTTCATCATTTTTAAAATTTTTATCTTGATCTTCTGGAAGTTCTCCTAAACCCATTTTTACAACCATTTCTTTAATGAAGTTTATAGGGTTTGTAATAGATATACTCATAAAATAAGCCATGGTCAAACCAAATACAACAATAATAATCCCAGCAATTATTGTGGTAGTTTTCATACTTGCACCAACCTTAATCTGATCCTGATCAGCAGAAGTAGTGATTCTATCTTGAATAGACTCAGCAATTGCAAGTTGTTCATTCATAAAAGTTGTTAAAGGTAAAATTTCAGTAGTAACAGCATCTTCAGCCATCAACTTAGTAAAAGGATCCTCATAATCTTCAAAATCCACTAGCTGTTCCATTATCCCTTGCTCTATTCCTATCATTTTATCGAAAGTGAATAAAACAGTGTCTACACTTTTGTTTAAACTACTATCCTCCCAATTTTCCTTCAACTTTGTAATGTTTTCCTTTAGTGTAGGATACTCTATTTCGATAAGATATTTTAAAGCTTCTTTATCTTCATCATTATTTCCTTGTAAGTACACCCAATTTGTGATCAACATTTTAGAACGTGTAGCTAAATGCTTTAAGTCGTAGATTGACTTAGAAGATGGGCGTTTGTTCTCAGAAGCATCCTTAACTATGAAGTTGTTTTTATCAGCATTATAAAAGCTTATAATTGCTACTATAATGAAAGCAATTACCATAAAAATAAAACCTCCAAAAATGCGGTATTTAATAGAAAGCCTTGTGTTATTCATTTCTTGTATTTATAATTTTAGAAAACTGTTCTATCAAATCAATATGGCAAATTTTACTAATTCTTTGGATATTTGTAAGCCAGCTCTCTCAATTTCTGACTGATTTAATTCGAATAATAACTTATTTTGTCTTTGAATAAAATTAATTGCGCTTCCTTTCTTTCCTAATCCTTCTTTCTCAGTAAGTATTAATGTTGAAGTACCCTTCACCTTATTTTTAATAGACTCAAAATTACCACTTTCTGCATCAGACACAAAAAGCATGTTACATTTCTCAATTTTATCAACAGAAGAATATTCTACTACTCTAATTAGCCTGTTTTCAACTTTTTTAATTGAAGCCATTTTCTGTAAATGTTGTTTTATTTCAGAATTTCCTATTATTCCGATCACAAAATCGCCTTTGGAATATGATTCTGGCCATTTTACATATTTAGTAAAACTATACATGTATAATGAATGTACTTGATAATTTTGAGCAATAGTTTTATTTATAAAAATACTTGCTATTAAGGCTAATACAAAAAGATTTTTTTTCATCACTTTTAAATATAAGTAATTAAACTGTTATCTACACTTTTCGGTTTTGGAAGGTTTAAAAAGTTAATGACTTGCAATATATTTTAAACAATTAATTATTACACTATCAATTAAATGTAAATAAATAATTTATACTAGTTTTAACGCAACCATTTTATAACTTTATTTGTTACACCTAACATGGCATCAATAAAGAAGATACTACTCAGTGCATTTTTGTTAGTATGCATCACATCTTGTGCTCAGCAAACATCAAACCAAAAAGAAATGGAAGACAAAATATCCAAGTCTGATGAACAGTGGAAACATAAACTCACAGAAGAGGAATATCAGGTTTTAAGAAAAAAAGGTACTGAACGAGCTTTTACAGGTGAATTCTGGAATCATCACGAAAAAGGCATCTATATATGTGCTGGCTGCCAACTTGAACTATTTAGTTCCGAAACGAAATTTGAATCAGGTAGTGGTTGGCCAAGTTTTTATGATGCTATCAGTAAAGATAATGTTAAAATAAAAAAAGATGTTAGTTTTGGTATGGTGAGAGAAGAGCTAGTATGTAGTAAATGTGAAGGTCATCTAGGGCATGTATTTCCAGATGGGCCAAAACCTACAGGATTACGATATTGTATTAATTCAGTATCGCTTGATTTTAAAAAGTTATAGAAACATTACTAATGATTAAGTGAATATTCTTTCGCTTTTTTTATTTTCGTGTTTCATACTAATGACATTGATTTGAAATACGATATTGTAATTATAGGTGGTGGCATAGTTGGTTTAGCTACAGCATTAACATTAAGAAAAAAAAATCCTAATTATAGTCTTCTTCTACTCGAAAAGGAAGATAAAATAGCCAAGCATCAAACTGGTAATAATAGTGGTGTTATTCACTCTGGGCTTTATTATAAACCTGGTAGCTTAAAAGCTAAAAATTGCATAAACGGCTATCATAAACTTGTTGATTTTTGCGACACTAATGATATCCCTTATGACCTATGTGGAAAAGTAGTTGTAGCAACTTCCAAAAATGAAATTCCTCTAATGAATAATCTCTTTGAGCGAGGTAAACAAAATGGACTTAAGAACCTGACCATCCTTAATAAAGAAGAAATTAAGGAGTATGAACCTCATGTTGAGGGCATAGGAGGAATTCACGTTCCCCAGACTGGAATTGTTGATTATGTTAAAGTTAGCGAAAAATATGCAGAACTAATTCAGTCTCTAGATGGTGAAATTAAGTTAAATGAAAAAGTAAAGGATATTCATCAACAAGGTACTACTAATATAATAAGAACTAATACTAGTGAGTATGAATCTGATTTAGTAATTAATTGCGCAGGTCTTTATTCTGATAAAATTGCACGTTTAACAGAGAAAAAATTAAATGTAAAAATCATTCCTTTCAGAGGCGAATATTATAAGCTTACCAAGGTAAAGGAATCTCTTGTCAAAAACTTAATTTACCCTGTCCCCGATCCAAATTTTCCGTTTTTAGGAGTACATTTTACTCGTATGATGAAGGGAGGAGTGGAAGCAGGTCCTAATGCGGTATTGGCATTTAGCAGAGAAGGATATAAAAAATCAAATGTCAATATTTTAGAATTAATAGAATCATTGGCTTGGCCTGGTTTTCAAAAAGTAGCTTTTAAATACTGGAAAACTGGAATGGGTGAAATGTATCGCTCGTTCTCAAAATCTGCATTTACAAAAGCCCTGCAAAAACTAATTCCAGAAATTACAGAAGCAGACCTCACTGAAGGTGGAGCAGGTGTTAGAGCTCAGGCATGTGATAAAAACGGAGGGTTAATCGATGATTTCTTGATTTTTGAAGATAATAAAACTATTAATGTGTGTAATGCACCTTCACCAGCTGCAACCTCCTCTCTTTCAATAGGAGAAACAGTTGCTGAAATGGCTTTGAGTAAATTAAAATGAACAAAGAAGAACTTACACGATATAGCCGTCATATAACATTGCCCGAAATGGGTGTTTCTGGACAACAGAAATTAAAAGAAGGAAAAGTACTGGTTGTTGGAGCAGGAGGGCTAGGTGCTCCACTACTTCTTTATTTATCTGCCGCTGGGATAGGTGAAATTGGTATAATTGATGACGATATAGTAGAAGATTCGAACCTTCAGCGTCAAGTTCTATTCACAACCGATGATATAGGAAAACCAAAAGCTATTACTGCAAAAAAAAGAATTGAACTACTAAACCCATATATTAAGGTCACGTCATTTAATGAAAGGTTAACAACTAGCAATGCTCTTGAAATCATAAAAAAATATGATGTTGTAGCTGATGGCACAGATAATTTTGCCACTCGATATTTAGTGAATGATGCATGCGTATTACTCAATAAGATAAATGTTTATGCATCTATTTTTCGTTTTGAAGGTCAGGTTTCTGTATTTAATTATCCACAAGAAGATTCACCAAATTATAGGGATCTTTTTCCTGCTCCTCCACCCCCAGGGCTAGTTCCAAATTGTGCAGAAGGTGGTGTGTTAGGAGTTCTACCAGGTATCATTGGAAGTATTCAGGCTAATGAAGTAATTAAATTAATTGCACAAATTGGTAAACCATTGGTAGGTCGTATGTTTATATTTGACACTCTACTTTTTGAAAGCAGAATTATTAAATTTAGTATACCAAAAAACAGAACGTTAATTAATGGACTTATCGATTATGAAGAATTTTGTAATATTGGTAATTCAGAAAATTCTACTACAAAAATGAAAGAAGTTACCGTTCATGAATTGAAATCAATGTTTGATAACAATCAAGATTTTCAATTGATTGATGTGCGAAAAGAGCATGAATACCAAATTGCTAATATTAATGGAGAACTTATCCCAATGGAAGAAATTTTCAGTCAAGTAGAAAAGATAAAAACTAATAAAAAAGTAGTGGTACATTGCTTAAGTGGTGTAAGAAGTGCTAATGTGATTTTAAAACTAGAAGAAGAGTTTGGTTTCGATAATTTATATAATCTGAAAGGTGGAATTTTGGCATGGTCGGATGAAATAGATGCTTCTATACCTAAATATTAATTACGAATAAAACCGTATCATCAAATGGGTAAAATTAAAAAAATACTTATTGCTAATAGAGGAGAAATAACTTTACGAGTAATACGAACTGCCAAGGAAATGGGGATCAAAACCGTTGCTATTTATAGTGAAGCTGATCGTAATGCCTTACATGTGAAATTTGCTGATGAAGCAGTATGCATTGGCCCTCCCCCTTCATCCGAATCTTATCTACTTGGTGATAAAATAATAAAAATATGTAAACAGCTAAATGTTGATGCCATACACCCAGGCTATGGATTTTTATCTGAAAATGCTGAATTTTCAAAAAATGTTACAGAAGCTGGGTTAATTTTTATTGGTCCATCTCCCGAAGCTATAGAAGTTATGGGTAGTAAATTAGCTGCCAAAGCTGCTGTATCAAAGTACGATATTCCTATGGTACCTGGTACAGACAAAGCTATTACTGATATTTCTGAGGCTAAGAAATTAGCAAAAGAAATAGGTTACCCCATACTAATTAAAGCAAGCGCTGGTGGTGGTGGAAAAGGAATGAGAATAGTAGAGAGCGACAATGACTTTGAAGATCAGATGAATAGAGCAATTAGTGAAGCTCAATCTGCATTTGGTGATGGATCAGTTTTTATTGAAAAGTATATTACATCTCCCAAACATATAGAATTTCAAATTATTGGTGATCAGCATGGCAATATTGTTCATCTTTATGACAGAGAATGCTCCATACAAAGAAGACATCAAAAAGTAATAGAAGAGGCACCATCACCTATTCTTACAGACAAAATTCGCAAAGAAATGGGGGAAGCTGCCGTTGATGTAGCTAAATCATGTGACTATTTTGGTGCAGGAACGGTTGAATTTATCATGGATGAAAATCTCAATTTCTTTTTTCTAGAAATGAATACCCGCTTGCAAGTAGAGCATCCTGTAACTGAAGAAATAACAGGAATAGATTTAGTCAGACAACAAATTAAAATAGCAGAAGGAGAAAAATTAGAATTTCAACAGGAGGATATAAAAATGAGAGGTCATTCAATAGAGTGTCGTGTTTACGCTGAAGACCCTGCCAACAACTTTCTTCCAGACATTGGTACTCTTAAAACATATATTCTACCTCAGGGCCCTGGAGTAAGAGTTGATAATGGTTTTGAAGAAGGAATGAATATTCCTATATACTATGACCCTATGATTGCTAAATTAGTGTCGTATGCTGAAAATCGTGAACTAGCTATTAATAGAATGATTCGAGCTATTGAAGAATATACCATTACTGGTATTCAAACAACACTCCCTTTCTGTAAATATGCACTAAATCATGAAGAGTTTAGAAGTGGTAAATTTGATACTAATTTTGTTAAAAATCATTTCTCTCCAGAAAAACTAAACTCCCCAATAAATAAAAATATGGAAAACCTTGCTTCTATATTAGCTGTTAAATTTGTGTCTGACACAAAACATAAAACAACTTCTAATAATACGACCAACGTAAAAAGCAGGTCTACAAATAAATGGAAAAGTAGACGATACTAAAACATGGCAGAAATCCTTCCCTTAAAAGCGTGGTTATACAATGATGAATTAAAGAAAAACATTGAATCACTTACCTCTCCCCTTTTTGATGTGGTTTCGGAGAAGCAACGCAAAAAACTGTACAAAAATGATTTAAATAGTATTCATCTATCCGTTCCTGTTGGTAATAATCCATCAGAAAAGGCACTAAAAACGCTTACACAGTGGAAAAATAACAACACCATTGTACAAGACACTGCTCCTGGAATATATGTGTATTATCAATATTTCACGCTTCATGGAAATAATACTGAAATTTGCAGAAAAGGATTTATATGTAATATTAAGGCATATGATTGGTCGGAAAAAGTAATATTAAGGCATGAAAACACAATGCCAAAATCTGTAAATGACCGCATTGATTTATTAAACAAAACACAACTCAATGTAAGCCCAACTCATGGGCTTTATACGGATCCTAATTATATACTGGAAAGCTATATGGATGAGGCTATAAAAACACCAATATTTGAGACCGAGGATTATCAGGGAGTAAGAGATGTAATGGCAGTAATTAATGACCCATCTGTAGTTCAAAAATTTATCCAGCTTATAGAAGATAAAAAAATTATTCTAGCTGATGGACATCACAGGTATGAAGGATCATTAGAATATAGAAAATCTCAAAAAGCTAAAAATCCAAACCATACTGGGAATGAAGGTTACAACTATCACATGATGTACCTTACTAATACTGAAACTGATAACCTGAGAGTATTGCCTACACACCGAATGATAAATGGTTTATCTAAATTTAATGAGGATCAAATTATCAAGTCACTCAGTAAATATTTTATAATAAAGGAAATAGAAGATGCCTTTTTAATAAATGAAATCATATTGGGTAAAAAGTGGGCTTTCGGACTTCTATTTAAGAACAGTAGTTACAAATTACGCCTTAAACCTGAGGTACACTCACAGTTAAGTTGGCCCTTTTCTGACGAAATTAAACAACTGGACTTAACAGTAATGCACTATTTTATTATCGAAAAAGTGTTAAATATTTTAGGGAAGGAACAACGGTATTCTGAAAATATTTTGTTTGATCGTAGCTTTGCTGACTGCCTTACAAAAGTGATTCAAAATGATGTTCAATTAGCAATTATTACTAATGGCATTTCAATGGAAGATATTAAAAAAGTGTGCCATAGTGGTTATACAATGCCACAAAAATCAACCTATTTTTATCCTAAGGTAATTTGTGGTTTTTTGTTTAGTTCAATAAAAAAGGGTGAATTTTACCCATCACTTAATTCGTAAATATTACATTTCTCATATACAAACAGCTATTATTAGTTATAAAATTTGCAATAATAGGTGGATGAATATGACCTAATACGTACTTTTGTACGTTACATTAATAAAAGGAGTTTTCATGAATTCAGAAACAATAGCAGATAACGATTTAGTCCAAGAAATACTTCAATTAAAAGCTGATAAAAATGCTGTTATTTTGGCACATTACTATCAAATTCCTGAGATACAGGATGTAGCTGACTACGTGGGTGATAGTTTGGGGCTTTCTCAAGAAGCTGCTAAAACAGATGCAGATATCATCGTATTTGCGGGTGTTCATTTTATGGCAGAAACTGCTAAAATCATTAATCCCAATAAAAAAGTGCTTTTACCTGATTTAGATGCAGGCTGTTCCTTAGCTGAATCAGCTCCAACCGAAGCATTCGAAAACTTCATAAAACAGTATCCCAATCATAAAGTAATTACTTACATTAACTGTTCGGCAGAAGTAAAAGCACTTAGTGATATCACCTGCACATCTTCTAATGCAATAAAAGTGGTAAACTCTTACCCAAAAGATCAGCCTATAATTTTTGCTCCTGATAAAAACTTAGGTAAATATGTTGCCAAACAAACTGGTCGTGATTTAGTGCTGTGGGATGGTGCCTGTGTGGTACACGAAGCTTTTTCGATGGAAAAACTATTGTCAATTTACAAAGAACACCCTAAAGCTGAAATTGTAGCTCATCCCGAATCTGAAAGTCATATTTTAAAAATAGCACACTATATTGGCTCTACATCCCAAATGTTAGATTACATAAATAATAGTAGTAAGTCGACTTTTATTATAGCCACCGAAGCAGGTATTTTACATCAAATACAACAACAAGTAGGTAATAAAACATTAATTCCTGCTCCTTCCAAAGAGGATAATACTTGTTCATGCAGTGAATGTATCTACATGAAAATGAATACCATGCAAAAACTTAGGGATTGTTTGAAATTTGGATACCCTGAAGTGGATGTCCCTGAAAAAATTAGAATAAAAGCAAAATTACCTATTGAGCGAATGTTGGCATTATCAAAAAAATAATATGATTCATACCGATTTTCTGATTATAGGATCAGGTATTGCTGGACTTTCATATGCCATAAAAGTAGCAGAAGATGCTCCCCACCATGACATTTTGGTTGTAACTAAGAATGACTTAAATGAATCTAATACTAAATACGCTCAAGGAGGTATTGCAGTAGTTACAGATTACTCAAAGGACTCCGCACAACAACATATCAAAGATACTCTCATTGCAGGAGATGGCATATGTGATCAAGAAGTAGTAGAAATGGTGGTAAACGAAGGGCCAGAGCGATTAAAGGAACTTATTAGCTGGGGTGCTCAATTCGATAGAAATAGCGATGGAGGTTTTTCTCTAGAGAATGAAGGTGGTCATACAAAACATCGTGTTGTACATCACAAAGACATGACGGGGCGTGAAATAATGAGAGCTTTAAGAGCTACAGCCATTCAAATGTCAAATATCAAAATACTTTCTTTCCATACTGCTATAGACCTACTCACTTCAAAAAGTAAATCATCTTCTTGTCATGGAGCCGTTATTCTAGACAATTTAAAAGGAGAAATAAAACACATAATAGCAAAGAACACAATTCTAGCATCAGGAGGTGCTGGGCAAGTGTATACATTTACTACTAATCCAGATATTGCCACTGGAGATGGCATTGCTATGGCTAAAAGAGCTGGAGCAAAAATAGAAGAGATGGAGTTTATTCAATTTCATCCGACTGCTTTATATTATCCTGATAAAAAACCTGTTTTCTTAATTTCTGAAGCAGTACGTGGTTTTGGGGCTATTCTTAGAAATAAAGAAGGAGAAGCCTTTATGTACAGGTATGATGAAAGAAAGGAATTAGCTTCAAGAGATATTGTTGCAAGAGCCATACACTCCGAACTAAAAAAAAACAACTCTAGTCATGTTTATCTGGATTGCACACACTTAGATAACGAGAAGTTTAAGCATCACTTTCCAAGTATTCATGAAAAATGTATGACTATCGGGATTAATCCTGCTATTAATATGATTCCAGTAGCACCAGCAGCTCACTATGTTTGTGGAGGTATTAAAGTAAATAAGGATGGACTTTCAAGTATTTCAAACTTATATGCCATAGGAGAATGCTCTAGAACGGGGCTACATGGTGCTAATAGGCTAGCTTCAAACTCTTTATTAGAAGCAGTAGTCTATGCACATCGCACCTACCAGCATACTATGCTAACAGTTAATGATTCTAATAAGCAAGAAATTCAATTCGATTTACCTAATTACGAAGTTGTAAAACTCAATAATGAATTCATCCAATCATTACAGAGACAACTACAAGAAATTATGAGTCATTCAGTAGGTATTGTTAGAACTACCAAGGGTCTTACTAAGGCGCAAGAAGAAATAACTACTTTAGAGCAAAAATTCAATAATCAAGTTAATTTAAAGTTTACTTCTACAGAACTTATTACCATACGGAACTTATTCACTATAGCTCATTTAATAATAAAACATTCATTAGATAGAAAAATAAACAAAGGAGGCTACTATAATGTCGATATATCTTGATTTCAACCCTCCTTTGGTGTTAGCATCAAAGAGTCCCAGAAGACAACAACTTCTTCGAGAATTGGGATTTAATTTTACTATAAAAGCGAAAGATACAGACGAATCTTACCCAGAAAACCTATCTCCTGAAGATGTCCCTTCTTTTTTAGCCATCAAAAAAGCAAAAGCATTATTAAATGAGGTGGAAGATGAAATTATCATCGCATCCGATACTATAGTAGTATTAGAAAAAACGATATTAGGAAAACCAAAAGATTATGATCATGCCTATGAAATGATCTCAAACCTTTCAGGAAAAACGCATCAAGTAATTACCGGAGTATGTTTACTGAATAAAACCAAGCAAGTTGTTTTCAGTGATACAACTCAAGTGAAACTAAAAAATCTCAGCAAAGAAGAAATTGACTATTACATAAAAAGGTGTAAACCGTTTGACAAAGCTGGGGCATATGGCATACAAGAATGGTTAGGAATGGCAGCTATTGAGCGTATTGAAGGCTCATACTTCAATGTAATGGGTCTTCCTACTCACAAGCTATATACTGAATTATTAAAGTTCAATCAATGAAGGTGATGTATTGATGGTTGGTGGAATTTTGAAAAAATTAAGTAATTATTGAGATCATTCTATTTACATCAATTTTATTAGCACATTTAAAATGACCTTCTGGACAAGCTCTATGTCCATGTAAACCGCAAGGGCGACAATCTAAATCATCTTTAACCTCAATAACATGTGATATGTCTGATAGAGGACCAAAACCAAAATTTGGAACAGTAGAACAATAAATAGCACAAACTGGAGCATTCATAGCCGATGCCAAGTGCATTGGTGCAGAATCATTAACATAATTCATAATGCTGTCCTTCATAAGTGCAGCTGAAGTTAATAAGCTCAACTTTCCAGCTAGGTTCTTAATTAGTTTATGAGAAGCATCATTAATAATATTTTCACATGCTTGTGCATCAGAAGGTGCTCCCAATAAATATATTTGAATATTTTCATCTACAAGATTTATAAACTCCACCCATCTTGACATTGGAAACTGTTTTGTAAACCATACCGAAGTTGGGGCTATACATATATAGGGTATTGACTTGTATATTTTTACTTTTTCAAAATCATTAACTAATGGATACAATTTAGGGTTTTGTGCTATAGCATCAGTTAGTTTTTGTATCAATAGTTGATTTCGCTCAATTTCATGTTTATAGTTTAGTTTGTCAGTACCTATTTCGTGCTTAACCTTCATGTTAAACAAAAACGAAAGAGGGTTTTTATTATACCCAATTTTATGTTTTGCCCCTGATAATACCGTGATTAAACCAGTCGTGAAAAAACGTTGCGCATTAATTACATAATTGTACTTTTTACCCCTGATTTTTCGAATCAGTCGAAAAAGGTTTGTGTACTTTGTTTTGTTTTTATCAAACACCAAACATTCTCCAATATGCGGATGTTCTTTTAACAATGACTCATTTCCTTTTCTCACTAAAAAATCTATAACTGCATTCGGGTGATGCAGTTTCAATTTTTCAATAAGCGATGTCGCTAAAATCACATCACCAATAAACGCTGTTTGAATGATTAATAATTTCAATTATAGAATAGGTTAAATTATTGTTAAATATACAAATGTCATTAATAAGCGTATGTGAAACACATGGATTAGTTTTAATAATTTTGATTTTTTATTTAACCATAAAGTTATATTTTAGCATAATTTTACATAAAAAACAACTTAACCAACTACCATGAAAAAAATCTTAAAACTTTATTTTATTATTTTGAGCATGACTGTTATTATTAACGCAAATGCTCAAGTGACTACTGCTTCTATCAGTGGTCAAATAACTGACTCCAAAGGAGAATCTCTCCCAGGGGCGAACGTTGTAGCAATGCATGTACCCACAGGTACTCAGTATGGCACTACTACAAGACCTGATGGACGATTTAATCTTCCCAATCTCAAAGTTGGAGGGCCGTATTCTATTTCTGTTACCTATGTAGGTTATAGTGACCATAAACAAGATGGAATTACTCTTTCATTAGGTCAAAATTTCAAATACAACTTAGAAATGATTGAAGATATTACCCAACTGTCCGAAGTAATAATTACAGGCGAAGATGATGTTTTCGGAAAAGATCGTACAGGTTCGGCATCAAGTTACTCAAATGAAGAAATACAAAAAATGCCAACTATCTCTCGTTCAGCACAAGATATTTATAGATTGAATCCTACATCTGATGGAAATTCTTTCGCTGGTAGAAACGATCAATTTAATAACTTCTCATTAGATGGCTCTATTTTTAATAATCCTTTTGGATTAGATGCCGCTACACCTGGTGGACAGACGGATGCACAACCAATTTCATTAGATGCTATCGAGCAAATACAAGTATCTATTGCTCCTTTCGATGTATCACAATCTGGATTTACTGGAGCTTCTATAAATGCGGTTACCAAAAGTGGTACAAATAAATTGAGTGGTACTGTATTTGGATTTTATCGTAATCAGAATTTTGCAGGTTCGAAAATTAGTGGAGAAGATGCGATTGTTGCAGATTTATCACAAACACAAGCAGGATTTAGTATCGGAGGTCCTATTATTAAAGATAAACTTTTCTTTTTCGCTAACATGGAAGTGGATAGAAGATCAGATTTAGGGTCTAGTTTTGTTGCTAATCGAGGTACAGGAGCTCAAAACGAATCTAGAGTATTGGCTACTGATTTGGAAAGGGTGAGTTTTTTACTTGACTCTGCTTACAACTACCAAACAGGTGATTACGAAGGTTTTTTACATAAAACAAGTAACCAAAAAGGTATTGTAAAACTAGACTGGAATATTAACAAGAGTCATACTTTAACTGCTACATATAATTTTTTAGATGCAACCAAACAAAAACCTGCACATCCTAATGCGATAGGCAGAAGAGGCCCTGATGCCACTACTCTCCAATTTCAAAATTCTGGATATGCTATCAATAATGTTATCCATTCTGGATTAGTAGAATTACGTTCAATATTTGGTAATAAGGCTTCTAATAAATTTCAAGCTGGTTTTACTCAATTCAAAGACACAAGAGACCCTTTTAGTGACCCTTTTCCAGTAATTAATATTGCAGAAGGAGGAGTAAGATACATCGTGGCTGGTCACGAACCATTTTCAGTAAATAATAAACTTGACCAAAAAGTTATTCAAATTTCAAATAACTTCGATTTATACTTTGGAGATCATACACTTACATTAGGAACATCTTTTGAGAAATTCTCTTTTGATAATTCCTTTAACCTTGTTTCCTATGGGTTTAATGTATTCTGGGATTTTCCATCTGTAGCAGCATTTGATGGTGCTGTTACTTCAGGTGGATTTCAAACTGATGTAGACAATGCTAGAGCAGCATATACTACTAATGAAGCCAATGACAGTTGGGCATTAGCTGAAACAAATCTAGGTCAATGGGCACTTTACATTCAAGATAAATGGGAAGCTACAGATAATTTAACAGTAACATTAGGTCTTAGAATGGACGTTCCCCTATACTTCGATACATCTGAAAAAATACAAGAAAGTATTGATAGTAAAGGTGGATTACTTGCCGATGGTGGGACATACGACCCTTCCATTGAATATTTTGATAAAGATGGTAACTCTGTTTTATTTGATCACACCGATTTACCTACAGGAAACACATTGTTTTCTCCTCGTTTAGGTTTTAATTATGATGTAAATGGTGACCAATCCATGCAGATTAGGGGTGGTACAGGGTTATTTGCAGGTAGGCTTCCTTTTGTATGGATAGGTAATCAGGTAGCTAACCCAGATTTTTTCTACTACACAATGACAGATCCTAATTTCAAATTTCCTCAAGTATGGAGAACGAACATTGGTTGGGATCAAAAATTCGGTGAAGGGTGGACTGCAACTGTGGATTTATCTTACACAAAAGACATAAACGGTATGATGGTTAGAAATTATGGACTAAAACTTCCTACAGGAACATTAAATGGTGGAAGCGATACTAGACCTATTTACAATTCTGCTACTGATAGAACTTTAGTTTTTGGTGGTCCTTCAAACGCTTACGTATTCACTAATACCAACGTAGGAAGAACAATAAATACAACATTCGAATTAAAAAGAAATTGGAGTAATGGGTTATATACCAGTCTTTCTTATAACTATTTAGACAGTAAAGATGCGAGTTCCATTGAAGCAGAAATTTCAGGAGATGCTTACGATCGTAATCCATCGATGGGTCACACTAACGAGGCGCAATTAGCTCCATCAATTTATGGAAATAAGCATCGTATAGTAGGTAATACTTACAAAACCTTTAAATACGGTGGGGATAAGTGGGCAACTACTTTCTCTCTATTTTTCGAATATGCTCAAGGAGGTAGGTTTAGTTATACCTATTCAGGGGATATAAACAATGATGGGTCTCCATTAAACGATTTAATTTATATCCCTACCCAAGCTGAGATATCGGGAATGAGTTTTGACACCGGAAGTGGTTTAACTGAACAAGAGCAGCGTACTGCCTTAGAAGCTTTTATTACGCAAGATGAGTACTTAAGTGAAAACAGAGGTGATTATGCAGAAAAATATGCAGCACTTAGCCCTTGGTATTCTAGATGGGATTTCAGATTGCTACAAGATTACAATTTGAGCAATGGAAACAAAGTACAGCTAAGTATAGATGTCTTAAATATTGGCAACTTAATAAGTTCAAATTGGGGTGTTCGTCAATTTCCAACAAATACACAGCCTATTGGGGTTTCTGTTGATGGAACTAATACACCAACATATAGCTTTGATCCTAACCAAGTTGAAACGTTCACTAACGATACTGGGTTAATTTCTAGATGGCAAATGCAATTTGGATTGAGATACACATTCTAATTTTCACTAAATTAGACAACCACTATAAAAAAGCCATTACAAAATTAATGTAATGGCTTTTTTTATTTAAGTTTTTTTATTCAAAGTTCTACTTCAATTTCCCTATTTTCGATACTATAAATACTACATTATGCATATCGCTATTTGCGGAAATATAGGTTCAGGAAAAACAACATTAGCTCAAATGTTAGCTAAACATTACAATTGGGAAGCAGAATTTGAATCAGTAGAAGATAATCCTTACTTGGCCGATTTTTATGAAGATATGCTTCGTTGGTCTTTCCACTTGCAAGTATATTTTTTAAATAGCAGATTTAACCAAATTAAAAATATTAGAGCAAGCAAAAAAACAACGATTCAAGATCGCACTATTTATGAGGATGCCTATATTTTTGCTGCTAATCTATATAAATCAAAATTTATTAATGATCGAGATTATTCGAGTTATTTAAGTTTGTTTCACTCCATGCTTCAACATGTAGAAGCTCCTGATTTATTAATTTATCTCAAAGCTGATATTCCCAAATTAGTACAACAGATTCAAAAACGAGGTAGAGATTATGAAAATGCTATTCGACTTGATTATTTAACTAACTTAAACGAACACTACACCGAATGGATTAGTGATTATTCTCTTGGAAAAATCTTAATAATAGATGTAAACAACCTTGACTTTGTTAAAAATGTTGAAGATTTCTCTTCAATTGTAAATAAGGTAGATACAGAGTTATTTGGGTTGTTCAAGTGATTTCATCTATAGTAATAACACTGATATAGCTTGTGCTAAAGCCTCTAAAGCTTTATCAGGATTGTATTTTTCACCCCACCTTCTCAATAATTAAATTAGTATTGGTATAAATGCAGATATTTCCAGCAATCGTTAGGCTTTCTTTTACTATCTCTTCTGCCGACATATGAGCAGCATGTTTTTTGAGAGCCAAAGCTGCTGATTGTGCGTACATTGCTCCCGATCCAATTGCTGCAATATCGTGATCAGGCTCCAAAACATCTCCTGTACCAGACACTATTAGTACTTCATCTTTATCAGCAGTAATAAGCATCGCTTCTAATTTTCTCAAATAACGATCCATCCTCCAGTCCTTAGCCAATTCGATAGCAGCACGTTTCATATTACCACCATAAGAGTTTAGCTTTTCATCAAATCTCTCTAATAATGTAAAAGCATCTGCTGTAGAGCCTGCAAAACCAGTAACAATTTTTCCATCTTGTAACTTTCTTATTTTCTTAACATTACTCTTTGCTACATAATTTCCCATAGTTGCTTGTCCGTCTGCTCCAATAGCTACTTCTCCATTATGATTTATAGCAAGTACTGTGGTTGATCTTATTTTAGTCATAATATAAAATTTATATAGTCTGAATGTTATAGTCAATTTTCATGCCCTTGACAAATTGGCATAAAAACAAAAAAGGTATTGAGTAGAAAACTCAATACCTTTTTATAAATTAGGTTCACTCTACAAAAGGATTCTAACAGGGTCTTCTAACAGACCTTTTAGCGTGTGCAAAAATGCTGCTCCTACTGCTCCGTCCACAGCACGGTGATCGCATGAAAGCGTTACTTTCATCACATTTCCTGGCACAAGTTGTCCATTTTTCACTATTGCCGTTTGTTTAATCCCTCCTACTGCTAGTATACAAGCATCAGGTGGATTAACAATAGCCGTAAACTCTTCAATACCATACATTCCTAAATTAGAAATAGTAAATGTATTTCCTTCCCAATCGGCTGGTTGTAATTTTTTATCAGCTGCATTTTTAGCTAAAGCTTTTACTTCCGAAGATATAGCACTCAGTGACTTATTGTCAGCAAAACGAACAACAGGTACTAATAGCCCTTCATCAACCGCAACTGCCACACCAATATGTATGTGATGATTTTTTCTTAAAGTATCTCCTTGCCACGATACATTTACGTCTGGATGTTTACGAAGTGCCGCTGCTGTAGCCTTTATCACAAAATCGTTGAATGAAATTTTATCAGGAGAAATTTCATTAATATTTTTTCTAGCCTCCATGGTCTTATCCATGTTTATTTCCATAGTTAAATAGAAATGTGGCGCAGTAAATTTACTTTCAGACAATCGCTTGGCAATAACCTTACGCATTTGCGATAAAGGAACTTCCTCAAAACTTTCTTGCCCTACGGCTTGTGGAGTAGATATAGTTGAAGGAGCTACTTGAGCTGGAACAAAATGTTCTACATCTCTCTTTACTACTCGACCATTTTCACCTGACCCTTGAATTTGAGTTATATCTACACCTTTATCCAAAGCTAACTTTTTAGCTAACGGTGACGCTTTCACACGACCATTGCTAGACTCTATTGTTCCGGAAGATGTATTAACCAAAGGTTGAACTTCTTTTTTGGGTTGCTCAACTACTGGTTGAGAAGAGCTTACAGGAGACTCTACTGTGGCTGCTGCACCTTTTGATGCTTCTGCCTTTAACAATAGTTCATAATCTGCTCCTTTTTCACCTACAATTGCCAATACACCATCAACTTCAACTGATTCTCCATCTTTTGGACCAACATACAATAAAGTACCATCTTCATAAGACTCTAACTCCATTGTAGCTTTATCTGTTTCAACTTCAGCTAAAATATCTCCCGACTTCACATCATCTCCTACTTTTTTTAGCCATTGAGCAATAGTACCTTCTGTCATGGTATCGCTCATTTTAGGCATGTTAATAACTGTAGCTTTAATTCCTGAAACATCAATATTTTCAACAGCTTGAGGAGCTTCTTCCTGTGTAACAGGTGTGCTGGCTACAACTTCAGGAGTAGATGCTGCACCTGATAATAAAGCCGAAATGTCTTCTCCTTTTTTACCGATAATGGCAATTAAACCATCCACAGGAACAGAAGCCTTTTCTTCTATCCCGATATGAAGAAGTGTCCCATCCTCATATGATTCTAGCTCCATTGTAGCCTTATCTGTCTCAACTTCAGCCAGTATATCGCCCGATTTCACATCATCTCCAACTTTTTTTAGCCACGCTGCAATAACACCTTCTTCCATGGTGTCGCTCATTTTGGGCATTCTGATAATTTCAGCCATATCTATCTCTAAGTATAATCTATTAATGAAAGCTCAAAAATAGGGGTAAAAATTTCGATATTCAAATAATATAAACGGCATTTTAGAAGCAGGGCAAACGCATATAACTTCTAAGTTGTTATTTCGCAAGCCTGATTCCGTTTAATAGGGAGCAGGACTGAAGAAATCATAACCATCAAGAAAATAAAACATTTGATAATGAATGTTTTAACGATTTTTAAGCCTCAAGAATCGAGAAATAAACCTCTAAATAGCAATTATTTTATAAATTAGTTTGCCCTGATTTTAGAAGCTAAGATTTCCTATCATGAATTCAAATTGTGTATCAGCAAAACTTACATCATCTTCATTATCTCTAACTATGCGAGATGAAGCATGAACTAATCGAACACCAATTTCCAAATCATATGGTAATCGTAGCACATTAAAATCCATAGTAAGCTCTACTCCGAAAGATTTATACTTTACTTCAAATAAATCATCAGTGAAAAATGAGAAATTACTTTTTATGAAATAATAATTCTCAATACTACTTTTTCCGACATCTATAAATCCATTCAGTTTAAACCTTTTTACATAGACCAATGGACCAAGAGCAATATCTGGATGCCAAATGGGTAAGACATAATTTGACCTAAAAGTGGAAGCAGTTTTATCATTATAAAAACCATGCCCTCTAGCACGAAAAATTCTATTTTGGAAAGAATATAAATTGAAATCGCTGTGTGATTTTCTTATCTGGCTGGATGCTACAAAATAAAATGAGTGATGTTTGAAAAGTCCAGGGAGAAAAAATCGTGTATTTATTGCAGTTAATGTTCCATTAAAATCTCCATAAATAGTATTATATGTATCAAGATTTAAAACAAAGCCCCATTTTGGATAAATATCACGACTACTTTGATTATAAAATGTACTGTACCTTAATTCAAAATGATTATAAACTGATTTTCCATCGTTCAAATCCGTAGAATTTAAGCGAACTATATCAACTTTAACTGTATCATATGTGTTTGTAACAGTATCCAAAACTAATGCACTACCTATTCCATCGCGAAATCTACCCAAAGTACCTAAATCACTTTGATAATTATTTATTTCACGAATACCCAATGAATTACTTAGTGTCAATTGTTGTCGAAATGCTCCAGAAGTCAAATTCAAAGGTATTCTTAATCCAGTTTCAATACTTGACTCTTCCCATTCCACTTTTAACTCTTTATTATCTGTAGAACGATCCTCTTTTCTTTTTCCTTTAATAACCTCTACATCTAGTATCGGCCATAATCCTTGATAACTTGCACGACCAACACCAAATGCAGTTTGCTCTACTGCATCATATACTACTCCAGCAGACAGTGAAGTAGTACTCATTACATCACGTGATAGTAACCCAGCTTCCAGTTCATTGATATTACTGGTAAGTAATGGGCCCCAGCTATGCAAGTTTATCAGCCCTCGTAACTTGCCATATTTCTTTACATCATATTCTGTTGTAGAAATATTTTCTAACAGATGATCTCCAGCCTCCTGCTCCACAATAGGTTGGTAGTATTCTACTTTATCTACTTTTACTTTCTCTAAAGGAATCCATGATTTTGGATCAAACGGAATGCGAACAATATCAAGCCCATTTACTGTATGATCGTTGTAATAAATTGATTTACTGTCTAACGAAACTGCCGCATTATATGCTCCATATTTGCTACTAGTTATCTGGAAATGTTTTCCAGAAACCAGTTCCATTGCATACACATTATCAATACCAGAGTATGGAGAATGGTAAAAAAGATAATCATCATGTAAAAAAGCATTTCCTGTATTTTCATGTGAAGGATGTATTAATTCCTTTTCAACACCTGTTTCATAATCTAATACTATTACTGATTTTCCCAAGCTATTGGTTTTCATTACCAATACTTGATTTTCACTAGACGACCACGTTGGTAGATTATAAAAAGTGTTTGGCTCACTGTCAAATCGTTTAATTTCACTACCATAAAATGCATCTATTACTACCACTTGATAACTACCATCTACCTTAGCATCCACCGTGAGTATTTTTGTTCCACTAGGAGATAATGCAGCACTATGAAAACGTGTTTTACTTGTTAATTTTTTATTTTTTCTAATTCCCGTGTTTAAAGTTTCTATTACTGAATAACTTTGATTTGGATATCGTGGGTTGTATCGAAACTCATTCCACACCACCTGATTGCCAGAGATAGAAAAAGAACCAGAATTATTAATTACCCCAGGTGTATGCACCACTTTTTCATTACCCTCTTTATCTATAATTACAAATTGTTGAATATTACCAATACCAGATTTCATACACAATATACTACCATCTATCATTGGCATTGGGTTGCTATAATCCGTATAAATCGTTTTCTTTCGTTTATTAATAGTTTCGAAAGAAGTGAGTTGTAAATTCTCTATCTGATCAGTCCATAAACCATCCAGTTCATCAAGCATTTCATTATAATTTTCTTTCAAGTTTTTTCCTGTTGATTTTTTTAAAGAACTTGAAAATGCAAAAGGAATTATTGGCCATTTAAACGCTCTTTCCGTTACATCACTCCATACATTGGCATCATTGGTTTTTCTTCTCACATGGGTTGTAAAATGGTAGCCTAACACATAATGATTAGGCACAAAATCTTTGTAAGAGCGTAAATATTGCTTATCATATTTATACCTTTTTCCTTCTACTAAATTAGCTCTAAACGTGCGATCAAAATTAGGCAATCTACCTCGTCCACTTTTTGTGAATGCCGTTTCTATCATTGTGGCATCACCTTCCCAAAACCATGTTGGTACAGCCAAATTAGATAGTGCAGCTTGTGTATATTGACCAAAAATAGTTTTGAAAAATTTGGTCATGCCTGTATTACTATGTGCGTATTGCACAATATGTCTATATTCATGAGATGCCAATAAATTCATCCATTCATTAGTACCCAAAAAATTGTAATTTTGTGGTGAGCTAGTAAAAAATTCAGAACGTCTTGGTCCTATAGACACAAACCCATTGGAAATCGAGTTTTGATTTTGAAGGATTACTGATATCTTTTTAGGCAAAGTACCCAATGTTTTCGCCTCTGGGGCATGAATCGTTTGTAAAGTGTTTGCCATTCGCTGAGCTTCGCTCTCATAACTGACAGGAAAAATTATTCTAAAATCTTCCGTATCAATTCTCTTCCACTTTAAACTAGGAGGGTTGGTATTGAGAACTGCCTCTTGCGAAAATGCTGTTAGTGAGATGAAAAGTAAAACAAAAGAGAGTATGATGTTTCGCATAATGTATTGCTATTGAAAACCTCGAAGATAGGGAATTATTGGAATGGTTTTGTATAGGATATAGAAAATGACAAATACGCATAAAAAAATGGAACATCCACAACCAAAAACAACGCAACCGACATAAATCATACTGTCCGTAGCAATTGAAACCTCTCTCGTTAAGTATAAATGTAAAAGTGTAATGCACCAACCAAGACCTATGTTTTTATACCGAATATTAGCCCTTGTTTAATAAAATTATCAGGTCAATAATGAAGATAGGTGAAAAGCTAATTATTAAATTCACTAATGCAATTGTATAGTTAAAACCTTGAACTTTTGCCACTCCAATAATCATAATACGTAGATAGAAAATCCAAACGAGCCATTGAAGTACGATGTTTGCTGCCAAATGTGGCAGAATTTCACCAAACAATAAAAAAATAATCTGTTCTGTTAAAATTAATAACATGGGTATTTGAGCAAGTCCTATAATAATTTTTAGTTCTGGAATGCCACTTTTACCGTTCCATATTTTACCAGTTAAAATAATTAGTCTAGGTAATAGATGTGTAAGTATCAAATAACCTAATGCAAAAGCTATAATCATCATGCCTATTGTCAAAGGTAGTCCCAATGTAATTGCATCATTTAGGATAGAAAACCATAAAGAACATAAGGTTAAAATAATTGGTAAGTATAATGTAAATCTGCTCTTACCAGTTAAGATGCTATCAATAGTTTTAGGAGTGTTAAACCAAATAGATAAATAAGGATTGTATTTCGTCATTTAGTTCTTTCAAATAAGGGCTAGCTTACGGCTATACACCATAAGACTAAAAAGCATCTTTATATTTATTTTACACCTAAATTTAACAAATTATTCCTACAACATAGTACACAAAAATACCTTTAGCACACTGTCTTGGGTTCGATTCTTAAAAAAAATATACCTAAACGGATTGTCTATGTTCTAAATAAGCAAACATAAAATTCCTTTCAATTTATCATTTAAAGGTACACTCAATGTCAAACAAGACATATATAGAACTTGGCAGTGCGAGGTCTATTTATTCCATTTTTTTGGGTCTTCTCGAGTACCTAATATAGCTAAGACTATCACTATTTCATTTTCCACAATAAAATGAATGGCGTAAGGAAAATGATCTACTAATGCTAGGCGAGTATCTTTATGCCTGACTTGATAATGAAGTGGGTTTTGAGTTATCAAACGCAATTTTTCTCCAACTTCATCTATAAAACGAACACCTAACTTTTCCTGTTTTTTCTCATACCATTGGGCTGATTCCAGTATGTCAAGCTCAGCTTCTAGCTTAACAATCAGGGTGTACTTCATAATTGGTTTCTAAGACGCAATTTCACTTCCTCCCAACTTGACCCAGATGATGGATTAGCATTGTGAGCTGCAATTCTTTCATCTAATATTTTCTTATGTGCATCACTTAACTCGTAATCTTCTTCTTTTATATCAGCCTGAACCATAGCATACATCAAATTGATTAAGCGTTCGTCCGCTAAATTTATATATTCATGAAGTAGTTCTCTAATTTGAGTTGTACTCATAATTGTAGTTTATATCTTTTGTAAAGATAACGTTTTCATTCAATTTTCAGTTTATTAGTCTTGTTGTTTATTCATCGAACAGAAGCAGTCTATCTTCATTTCTTAAAACTTCAGTGTCATTTCTTTGTAAGGACTCTGCACTGTGGATATTCTATAAACTTGACATTACTCTCACTAATGTTATTTTAACTAATAGAATTTGCATACTTTCTATTAGTGTATAATCTTGGGTTGTCTCTAACAGTTAGCCCTACTACTGAAACCTTTGCCCTAACCCAGAAACTGAGGCAACATTAAAAAATCCTACTACATCGTTTTCAATGGTAGCATTGTTGTTAGAAATATTGGTGGGCAAATTGGATAAGGGTTGAGCAAACAATTCACCAAAACCACCTGGACGATTAGTCGTGATTATTAGTTCATTTAAGAAACTAAAAGCATCTATTGAAACAGAATGTATTTCAACGTAAACAGTATCACCAGGTACATAAGGTGATAGAAACCTTCCTTCTTCGTCTTCTTCAAATGGATTGATACTTTGACGGATTGGCTGAATAAATGTAATACCATCTACATTGCTTCCTTCTGAATATCCTGCATCAAAAGCTAGACTTATTTCACTTGGTTTATTAATCGCAACACCATTTTTATTCGTCTTAATCCAATAAGCATCACCTTCACCTATTAAATCGTCCGCCCAAAATTCTGCTAAATAATAATCATCAAAAAAGGAATTACCTTTTTCAAAAGTTAAACTAATACTATCAATTTTGGGGACACCTCCCATATACGTAGAAGAACTATATTGATTTCCATTTACATCAATAGAAAGTTGAAAGGTACTCCCTACATTACCCAATTTAGGCTGCAAAACAGAAGGTGACCAACGATATCTTCCATCTTGTTGTTCTATAAAGTCATAGTTATTTCCCTCGCTATCACTAACCGTAATTACTGCCCCTGACACTTCAGGTTGTAATGAATCATCGAAATAAGGAATGGTAGTAGTCAATAATATAAATTGATCTTCTGGCTTATCGTTTAGCCATGCATCTACAACTAAAACAGGTTCGCCAATGGGAAGTTCCACATCAATTATATCATCACAAGCCGATAGAAAAATAATGGTAATGACAAATGCTATTTTATATAAAGTTTTCATCTATCTAAAATTTAAAATTGTATGAAATTGATGGAATAGCCGTTCCTATAATAGAAACTTTTGCTGCCTGAGACGGAATCGGTTCATTGAATTGATAACGACCATCAGATTGAGAAAAATAAATTGAAAAGGCATTTTTATTGGCATACAAATTATAAACACCTACAGAAAAATAATCCTCCACTTTTCTAGGCTTCCCTCGTTTAACTTTTTTACCATCAATACGAACTGATAAATCTAATCGATGGTAATTGGGAATTCGAACATTATTCCTTGAGTTATTAGAATTGTGAGGTACTAAAACACCTTGTATCACATACCTTGATGTTGGGAATGTAGTTGGTGTACCCGTTATGAATGAGAAATTTGTCGAAATAGATACTCTTTCATTCAACTCATAGAACCCAACCAACTTCAAATTATGGGTTTGATCAAACTTCGTAGGATACCAATCATCATTATTAATACCTTCCACTTTCAATTCAGTTCTACCTAAAGTATAACTAATCCACCCATTTAGTTTTCCTGCATTTTTTTTAACAAACAGTTCTATACCATAGGCTCTACCTATGCCACTTAATAAATCAGCTTCTAGCTGCTCATTTATTAAAATTTCAGCCCCATCAATATAGTCAATTTGATTTCTTGTGTATCTGGAATATACTTCAACAGACGTTTCATAATCATTATCAAAGAAATTTCGAAAATACCCTAAAGTATACTGATCGCCTAATTGAGGTTCAATATTATCCGAAGAGGCAGTCCATACATCCAAAGGATTGGAGGCTGTAGTATTAGAAATAAGATGAATATACTGTGCCATTCTATTATAACTTCCCTTAATAGAATTATTGCTGTTCGGCTGATATTTAAAAGACAATCGTGGCTCGAAATTAGAATACGAAGCAATAATTTCATTTTTATCAAAAGTCTTAAAACCTGTCACTACTTTTCTTTCTCCTTTTACAGGAGTGTCATATTGATAAGTAGTAGCAGCGCCTAGTTTTTGGAAGCTGGAAAACCGCAGACCATATTCAACAGAAAAACTATTACTTATTTTTTGATTATTACTAACATATACTGCTGATTCTAAATTGTATTTCTTGCCTAAACTTATATTGATTGCATCTCCATCACTCACAACATCTGCATTAGCTGGTTCGAACTGATAATAAATTAATGATCCTCCAAAACTAATTTCATTCGATTTGTTCAAGAAATAAGTAAAAGAGGGCTTAAAAATGTAATTAGTAACATTGGAATCCCATTTAAATGAATCATTAGCATCTTCACCAAATGCTAGCTGATAATCGTATTTGCTATACACCAATGTGAAATTTGAAAATAGTCTATCACTAAAAAGATGATTCCATCTCAAAGTAGCGGTTTTACTTCCCCAATTAAATCCTTGATTTGCATCAAACTTAAAAACATCTCTACCAAAATAACCTGAAAGATAAAGTTGATTATTATCGTTAAAATTGTAGTTTGTTTTTAGTGTTAAATCGTAAAAGTTTAATCCCGTATCTTTTAGTTCATTTAGAAAAGGTTTAGCTAAAACATCAATATAAGACCTCCTTGCTGCTACAATAAATGAGGATTTGTCTTTTACAATTGGAGCTTCAACGGCCAAACGACTAAATACTGTTCCTATTCCACCAGAGGCACTTAATTCTTTGTTATTTCCTTCTTTCATCCTTACATCCAAAAGAGAAGCAATTCGTCCTCCAAATTGTGCAGGAATGGCTCCTTTGTACAACTTAGTATCTTTTACAGCATCGGGATTAAATACCGAAAAGAAGCCAAATAAATGGGATGGATTGTAAACAGGTGCTTCATCTAGCAATACAAGGTTTTGACCAACTCCCCCACCTCTAACATTAAAGCCCGCTGCTCCCTCTCCTACAGTACTTACTCCAGGCAAAAGCTGGATACTTTTTAATACATCCACTTCTCCCATAAAGGCAGGAATTTTTTTAATGGTTTCTATGTCAAGTTTATTGGTACTCATTTCCATGCTTGATACATTCTCGTCTTCCGCTTCACCTGAAATAATCACTTCGTCAAGTTGCTGCGTTGATGGAGCTAATTCAATATCACGTTTAATATTTTTGTCTAAGGACAATTGTTCTGTTTGAGAAGAATAACCGATGTAAGAATATTCAACTTCATAATTGCCTCTTGGCAAAGTGATAGAATAAAAACCATAAACATTGCTTGTAACTCCAGTCTTTAATTTTTTAATTAAAACAGTTGCCCCTATAAGTGATTCTCCATTTTGAGCATCACGAATGTATCCACTAATAGTTAGTTTATCCTGTGCATAAACACCATTAAATACGATGAAGAACAGTAATAGTCCTATGTTTTTTTTCATATTACTTAACCAAGTCGAATGTTTCGATGATTTACAAAATGTAAATTTCAATAAAAAACAAAAATAATAATATTGATGACAGCTTTTGGATAAAATAAGAGAGTGGTTAAAATTAATGATAAAAGAAAACCTTGGGCAATGAACATGAAATTTAAGTCAAAATTAAACTACTTTGCACATTATTAATTAAGACACAATGCCCATAGTTAAATCAAATTATAAATCTCCATTCCTCTATTTCAACCATCATCTAGAAACCATTATTCCTGCATTATTTCGAATAGTCACAGATGTTTATTACGAACGTGAAAGAATATATACTCCCGATGATGATTTTCTTGATTTAGATTGGGTTAAAAACAATAATAACAAACTCGTTATTATATGCCATGGACTGGAAGGGAGTTCCGACAGACCCTATATGATGGGTATGGCTAAAATATTTGCCAACAATAGCTTTGATGTACTTACTTGGAACTTTCGTGGATGTAGTGGAGAAGTAAACTGGCAACCAAGAGCCTATCATAGTGGTGCTACTGAAGACCTTCAAGCAGTAGTACAACATGCTATAAACCAAGGGTACAATAACATTTCGCTTATCGGGTTTAGCCTTGGAGGAAATCTTGTCTTAAAATATATCGGTGAAAACGGCAATAAATTAGATAAGAGAATCAAAAAAGGTGTTGGCATATCTGTTCCCCTTCATTTACATTCTAGCTGTATCGAAATATCAAAATTTCATAATATCATGTACGAAAAACGTTTTTTACAAAATCTTAAAAAGAAGGTGAAAATAAAATCCCATATTATGCCCAATGCATTATCAACAAATGGCATTTCAAAAGTAAACACAATCATTGATTTTGACGATAAATACACAGCTCCTATACATGGATATAAAAATGCATTAGATTATTATGAACAATGTAGTTCTGTAAATTTTCTGGAATCAATTTCCATACCCACATTAATCATTAATGCAAAAAACGATTCTTTCCTATCGAAAGAATGCTATCCAATAGAAATAGCTAAAACACACCAATATGTTTATTTAGAAATGCCAGAAAAAGGTGGTCATTGTGGTTTTCCTTCCAAAAATAAAGATGGATATTATTGGTCAGAACAAAGAGTATTATCGTTTATAAATGCTAACCTATAAATTATAGTGTCAAGTCAAACATACTTTAGCCAAACCAAGTCTTGATCTTTTTGCTCCATACTTCTTTAAAAAATACGCATGTAGCTACAGCTATAATTATATTTTTCAAATCGTCTAAAACAAAATATCTGCGACTTATACAACACAGTACGCTTGACTTGACACTAGGTTCTTAACTCTTTAAACTTTACTTTTATCATATGTGCAATCGTTATACAATTACCAAGAGTATAGAAGAGCTTTCTGAGCGTTTCTCTATTGCAAATGAAGAGTTTTACCGTCCTCGTTTCAATGCGGCTCCTTCTCATTTACTCCCAGTTATTACTCTTAATAAACCTGACCAAATTTCTTTTTTTCACTGGGGGGTAACTCCTGAATGGTCAAAAAATAAATCCATTAGTAAAAAACTTTACACTATTTTGGCAAGTGAAATACCAAAAAAACCTAGTTTTAGAAAGGCTCTTGTCCAACATCGTTGTCTTGTCCCAATTGATGGATTTTATGCATGGAAAAAAATTTCTAAAAAAGGTGAAGTTCCTTATCGATTCACCTTCCCAAATGAGGATATATACTCTATTCCTGCATTATATGAAGAATACGAAAATGATAAAGAAGAAAATGTTTCTACATTTACGATAATTTTAAGAGAAGCTAACACAATATTAGCTTCCTTCGATAAAACTATGCCTGCATTGTTCAAAAAGGAACAAGAACAAATTTGGTTAAATACGGAAAATAATGAGGAACAGCTTATGCTATTACTCCAAAATACAAACTCAGAAGTATTGGAACATTATTCGGTTTCTCCCGAAATAAATAATATTGACAAAGATGTTCCTTCATTGATTACACCCTCCACCCCTGCTGACCAATTTGGTAATTATTCTCTTTTTAATTAAAAACAATACACATGAGATTTCAGTTGATTCAAAAACCTTATATATTATCGACTACATTCATTAAGTTTTATCTGCGTGGTTAATAATATTTTTTATACTTTGAAGATAATTACAAACATAAGTTTATGAATAACGCAAAAATCGTTGGAATTGGTCACCATGTTCCTGAAAGAATTGTTACCAATGATGAGTTATCCACAATGATGGACACTAACAACGAATGGATTATTGAAAGAACAGGAATTGAACAAAGAAGATTTATAGATCCTTCTAAAGATACACTTGCAAACATGGCTGCTAAAGCTTCAAAAATAGCAGCTGAAAGAGCCAATATTAAAATTAGTGATATTGATTTTATTATTTTTGCTACTATCACTCCTGACTACTTTTTCCCAGGGTCTGGAGTACTTGTACAACGTGAGCTAGGACTGGAAGGTATTGGTGCACTTGATATTCGTAATGCATGCTCTGGATTTATTTATGCACTTTCGATAGGTGAACAATACATTAAAACAGGTACATACAAAAACATCTTAGTAATAGGAGGAGAAATACAATCTACTGCTTTAGATTTAACCACACGAGGACGAAACACTGCGGTAATATTTGGTGACGGTGTTGGTGCTGCTATTTTACAGCCTTCTACTGATGACAAAGGTATATTATCTACCCACCTACATGCAGATGGCAGATTTGCCGAAGAGCTATATGTAAAAGATCCAGGAAGTAGTAGACCAAATGAAGAACGACAACCAGAACAAATATTAGACACTTCTACTTACAAAGTACACATGAATGGCAGTGCGGTTTTTAAGCATGCTATTGTAAGATTCTCCGAGGTAATTAATGAAGCATTAGACAAAAATAATCTTTCCAAAGAAGATATAAATCTATTAATTCCTCACCAAGCCAACTTACGAATAAGTCAATTTCTACAGAAAAAACTGGAACTTCCTGACGAAAAGATATACAATAACATAATGAGATATGGAAATACAACGGCAGGTTCCATACCAATCGCTATGAGTGAGGCTTGGCAAGAGGGTAAAGTTAAGGAAAATGATTTAGTTTGTTTAGCAGCTTTTGGTAGTGGTTTTACTTGGGCTTCTGCATTAATAAAATGGTAATAATTTAAACTTACAATATGAAAACTACTTCCTATAATCCAAGTCCTGTTGAAGTTGAATTTGCTAATATCATCAATCAACTACAAGATAAAATTAGTAATCAGCTTTCTGATAACAACATTATAAAAGTTGAAAATAAAATACATGAGGATAACCCAATGGTAAAATTCTATTTATTAGATAATGATGGCGATCCACACGAAGTAGTTTTGAAAATCATTCAAACACCAGATAAATTTTAATAAAAAAGGTAAATACTAAACCTTTTGAAAAAGTAATAACGTATTAACTATAAATGCTGAAATCAAACAAACCATTATTGATTACTGGATTACTATTTGTAATTGTTATAAGTATTGCATCAATAATTCCAGGTAATAGATATTTTGAAATAGCAAAAAACCTTGATGTTTTTGCTTCATTATATAAAGAAGTTAACACTTACTACGTTGATGAAGTGAATCCCAACAAATTGATGCGTAGTGGAATTGATGCCATGCTCGCTTCTCTCGATCCATACACCAATTATATCTCAGAAAATGAAATTGAAGATTATCGCACAGCAAATACTGGAGAATATGGTGGTATAGGGGTAGTAACTACTAACATCAACGGACATACAAAAGTTATACTAGTTAACGAAAATTACACAGCCCATAAAAATGGTATTAAAACTGGAGATGAAATTATTGAAGTAGATGGCACTAATATCGTTGGCATGTCCAGTATTGAGACTAACGTAATAATGAAAGGTCAGGCTGGATCAATAGTAAACTTAAAAATAAAACGTCACAACGAACCTATTTCTATAAATTTCACCCTTGAAAGGGAAAAAGTAAGTATAGAACATGTTCCATACTTTGGCATGCTCGATAATGAAGTTGGTTATATTAAACTTACTGAATTCACTATGCATGTAAGTAAAGATATGAAAGAAAGTGTAACAGCATTAAAAAATAAAGGTGCGAAAAAACTAGTTTTTGATTTGAGAGATAATCCTGGCGGGTTATTGATGGAAGCTGTGAATATCTGTAATATTTTTATTGATAAAGGTCAAAAAATAGTAGAGACCAAGGGAAAAATAACTAAGAACAATTTAGTATATAAAACAACTACTAATCCGCTTGATACAGAAATACCCATAGTTGTTTTAATCAATAGTGGTAGTGCCTCCGCTTCTGAAATTGTTGCAGGGACACTTCAGGATTATGATCGTGCAGTCATAGTAGGTGAAAAATCATACGGGAAAGGACTGGTTCAAGTTCCTCGTCCACTTTCCTACAATTCGCAACTTAAAGTTACAACAGCAAAATACTATACACCTAGTGGTCGTTGTATTCAAGCATTAGATTACGGCAATAGAAACCCTGATGGTAGTGTTGGTAAAATTCCTGATTCACTTATCTCAGAATTTAAAACCAAAATTGGAAGATCTGTATTTGATGGTGGAGGCGTAGATCCCGATATTAGTATACCAAGTGAAAAAATGGCTCCAGTTTCAGCCTCATTATTTTTAACTGGACTTACTTTTGACTATGCTACTGAATACTATTACAAGCACAAGGTAATACCTTCATCAGATAAATTTTCTCTTACTAATACTGAATATGAAGATTTTAAATCGTGGCTAAAAACGCAAAATTATCAATATCAATCAGATACTGAACTACAACTGGATAGTATTGAAAAACTTGCGAAAAAAGAAATGTATTATGAAAAAATAGAGGACAACATTGCTCGACTTAGAAAGATTATTGCCGAAGAAAAATCACAGTTATTAACCACTTATCAATCACAAATATCAAGGTTAATTGAGCAAGATATTGCCACACATTATTATTTTGAAAGAGGAAAAGTACAATCATCTCTGAAAAGTGACCCACAACTTCAAAGTGCTATGGAAGTATTGAAAGACACTCCTAGATATAGTGAAATCTTGGGTAACATATAGATTTTCAGTTATAATGTTAAATTTTTAGTTTATATTTATTTTATCATTATGTCAATGATATTTATATAATAATCAAATCCGCACATTACATAGTGACTTAGTAATGGCATAATGATTATGCTCAATTTGTATTTATTTATTTGTTAATCAATAGTTTATAGTGTATTTGTAATTAATTTATATTTTCATTTTATATAAATCAATATTATTTAACTTAATTTACCATCCAAAATAAAAAACCAAACTATGAAAAAACACTACTTATTGAGTCTGCTCTGCTTAATATTATATGCAGGGGCAGCATTTTCCCAAGTAAGTATCTCGGGGAAAGTTACAGATGCAAACTCAGGGGAAAGTCTCCCTGGAGTTAACGTGCTAATCAAAGGCACTACAAATGGTACCCTAACTGATATTGAGGGTAACTATTCCATAAATGCTTCAGATGGAAATGTTTTACAATTTTCCTTTGTTGGGTTTATTACATCAGAGGTAACTGTATCCAATTCTGCTGAAAACACCATTTACAATGTAACTCTTTCAGAAGATATTACTAATTTGGAAGAGGTTGTAGTATCTGGACTTGCTACTACTGTTAAAAGGTCTAATTTGGCTAATGCTGTAGCATCAGTCTCAGCTAAAGAGCTTACATCTATGAGTAATCAGTCTACTATGGATGGAGCTCTCTACGGAAAATTTAAAGGCGCTAACATTACTGCTAATTCAGGAGCACCAGGTGGAGGTATTTCTATAAAACTGAGAGGAATTACATCTATTAATGGAAGTAATGAACCTCTTTATATTATTGATGGGGTTTATTTGGACAATTCAGCTATTTCTGCTGGATTAAATGTAGTATCTGCTGCATCAGGTGGAGGTAGTCAATCAACACAAGATAACGCTTCAAATAGAATTGCAGATATTGACCCTGAAGATATTGCTACAATTGAAATATTAAAAGGGGCATCTGCTGCTGCGATTTATGGATCTAGAGCTTCTGGCGGAGTGGTTATCATCACCACAAAAAGAGGAAAGCAAGGTAAAACTGAAATTTCTTTATCACAAACCGTTGGTATAACCCAAATGCTCAACCCACTTGGACAAAGAGAATGGGATGCTGCAAAAGTAGAAGCAGCATTTGGACTTGGTGAAGTTGCCAATTTTCAAGCTGCCCAAAGTGCAGGAAAGATAATAGATTATGAACAAGAACTTTATGGTAACAAAGGATTTCTAAGTACAACTCGTTTGACAGCTAGAGGTGGTAATGAAAGCACTAGCTATTTTGCAGGTATTACAGTAAAAGATGATGAAGGTATTGTAAAAAACACAGGTTATGAAAAAAATTCATTTCGTTTGAATATTGATCAAAAAATTAATGATAAAATTGATCTTTCATTAAGTACTAACTATATCAATTCTTCTGCAGATAGAGGTTTTTTTAATAATGACAACTCAGGGACTACAATGGGTATTGCTTTTGTAGCTACACCATCTTGGGCTGATTTATTACCTGATGAAAATGGAAACTATCCTAACAATCCTTATGCTGCTTCTAATTTTCTTCAAACAAGTGAATTGATTACAAATAACGAAACCGTTAATCGTATAATTTCGGGTGGAAAACTTAATGCAAAACTATATACTACAGACCAGATGTCGCTAAGTTTTATAGTACGTGGAGGTATTGATAATTACACACTCTCCACTACTGCTTTATTCCCTAATTCTTTGCAATTTCAAAAAGATGGTAATGGTTTAAATGGCGTTTCTGTGCAGGGTAACACCGTAAACACCAATACTAATTTATCTGGATTTCTTGTACACGATTTTTTTCCTTCTGGATCAGAATTGTCATTTAGAACACAGATTGGTGCCACTTGGCAAAATTTTGATAGAAACACTATCTTAGGCACAGCGTTTAACATGATTGGATCTTTAACTAATTTAGATGACGCTGCTACACAAAGTATAATCCAAAACCGTTTAATACAACAAGATAAAGGATTCTTTGTACAAGAAGAGGTTAATTTTGGTGATCAAGTTATTGGAGCAATTGGGTTAAGAGGTGATAAATCAACCAATAATGGAGATGCCAATAATATGAACTATTATCCTAAAGGGTCACTAGCAATAAATATTCATGAATTTGACTTTTGGTCAGTAGCTTCGATTTCCCAATTAAAATTGAGAGCAGCTTATGGAGAGGCTGGAAATTTTGCTGTTTTCGGCTCCAAATATAATCCATTAAACTCAACCAATATAAATGGATCATCTGGATTCATAATTGGCACTTTACAGGGTAATCAAATAGTTGTACCTGAAAGACAAAAAGAATTGGAATTTGGATTCGATGTTTCATTAATGGATAGCAAAATTGCCTTAGACGCTACTTATTACATTAAGACTGTAGAAGATCAATTGTTAAATGCTGAAACACCCCAATCAACAGGGCAAGTTGCAAAAGTAGTAAATGCAGCTGATATGCAAAACAAAGGAATAGAATTGGGATTAAATCTGAACTTGGTCAATACTTCTACTATTCAATGGAATAGTAGAACTAACTTTTGGAAGAATACTGCAGAAGTAACTAGGTTAGACATTCCGTCATACACTACTGGTGGTTTTGCTGATTTTCTAGGTCAGTTTAGAATTAAAGAAGGTCACAGCCCTACTGAAATTATAGGTGTTGGTCCTAATCCAGATGAAGACGGTTTAGTAGTATTTGGAAATGCAGAACCTGATTTTCAAATGTCTTTTCTAAATACAGTA
>Ga0224506_10000314_pt1 | contig 44637 bp, 41 predicted proteins | sample SF_Jan12_sed_USG_2_FD_169108 | JGI IMG/M metagenome (GOLD analysis project Ga0224506, IMG submission 169108) | Sediment microbial communities from San Francisco Bay, California, United States - SF_Jan12_sed_USGS_8_1 | ecosystem: Environmental > Aquatic > Marine > Sediment | place: USA... | reverse complement strand
AGGGCCTTTAATGGCCAAAATATCAGCAGGTGTAATCGCACCATCACTCAAAGGAGTACCCGCTTTCACGAAGTCGTTGTCCTGAACAAGGATATGTTTGGAAAGCGAAACGAGATATCTCTTTTTAACACCATCCTTCGACTCTACGTATATCTCCCGGTTTCCTCTTTTAATTCCACCATAAGTGACAACACCATCAATTTCACTTACTACTGCAGGGTTTGAAGGGTTTCTGGCCTCAAACAATTCAGTCACTCTGGGAAGACCCCCTGTAATATCCCGCGACTTACCAATGTTTCTTGGTATTTTCACCAGGATGTGTCCAGCCTTAATTTTCTTCCCATTATCCACCGCTATATGCGCTCCCACCGGAATGTTGTATCCTTTGGCGGTATCCTTGGCATTAACAATAATGGCCGGGTTCTTTGTTTTATCACGGGTATCCGTAATCACTTTTTCACGGTGTCCTGTTTGTTCATCAGATTCCTCTCTATAAGTGACCCCTTCAATGATTGAATCATACTCTATAGTACCATCGTATTCCGAAAGAATTACGGCGTTATAAGGATCCCAGAAACAAATTTCATCACCCTTTTCAACCTGCTGGCCCTCTTTTACTTTAAGGTGCGCTCCGTAAGGAACGTGGTTTGAAATCAAAACCAGTTTTCTCTTTTTATCAACCACACGAACTTCACCCGTCCTACCCATCACTACACTTATTGGCTTACCATCTGCATTGGTAGTTTCCAGGGTTCTCAATCCATCAAATTCAATTGTACCACTGAACTTTGATTTTATGTTAGCATCTACGGCAATCCTTGCAGCAGTACCACCTACGTGGAACGTACGTAAGGTCAGCTGTGTACCCGGCTCACCAATGGATTGTGCGGCAATTACTCCAACGGCTTCTCCTATTTCCACCATCCGGCCACTGGCGAGGTTTCTTCCATAACAATTGACACAACCTCCCTGCTTGGTCTCACATGTTAGCACAGACCGTATTTCTACTTCTTCTATACTGGTTTCATCGATCCGCTTAGCAACTTCTTCCGTAATCTCAGCATTGGCCTCACAGATGATTTCTTCGGTCAATGGATCGTAAATATCATGTACTGACACCCTGCCAAGTATTCTTTCTGCAAGTGGCTCAACAATATCCTCATTATCTTTGAGGGCTGCCACCGTAAGTCCTCTTAACGTTGCACAATCTTCTTCAGTAATTACAAGATCCTGAGCCACATCTACCAGTCTTCTTGTCAGGTATCCGGCATCTGCCGTTTTAAGGGCAGTATCAGCCAAACCTTTACGGGCACCGTGCGTAGAAATAAAATATTCAAGTACATCAAGACCTTCTTTAAAGTTTGATAAGATGGGGTTTTCAATAATTGAACCCACAGCGCCTACCAGATTCTTTTGAGGTTTAGCCATAAGCCCTCTCATACCACCTAACTGACGTATCTGCTCTCTTGAGCCCCTTGCTCCTGAGTGCATCATCATATAAATAGAGTTAAAACCCTCTTTATCTTCTTCCAATTGCTTCATCAAAGTATTGGTAAGAAGTGTATTTGTCCGTGTCCAAATATCAATTACCTGATTATAACGTTCGTTATCAGTAATCAGACCCATATAATAGTTACTCCAGACCTCCTCTACTTCTACTTTGGCGTCTTTCACAAGACTGTCCTTTTCTTTCGGGATCATCACATCGTTAAGTCCCATAGAAAGACCTCCCTTATAAGCCATGTAGAACCCCAGATTTTTAATGTCATCGAGGAATTGGGCTGCACGTGCATGCCCTGAGATTTTAAAGACATCTGAAATGATGGTCTGTAATTTCTTTTTGGTGAGCAACTCATCTACAAATCCTACTTCTTCAGGCACGAATTGATTAAACAATACACGTCCGGCTACCGTATCAATAATTTTTTCTTCTAATGTACCCTCGTCCGTACGTACAGTTGTTCTCACTTTAATTAAAGCATGAATAGACAGTCGTCTTTCATTAAGTGCAATAATCACCTCTTCAACACCATAGAAAATGGTTCCTTCGCCTTCTGAGTCTTTTCGTCCTTTAGTCACATAATAAAGACCCAGAACCATATCCTGTGAAGGTACTGTTATGGGAGCTCCGTTAGCCGGATTCAAAATATTATGTGAGGAAAGCATTAAAACACTGGCTTCCAATACAGCTTCCTGGCCCAACGGAACATGCACAGCCATCTGGTCACCATCAAAGTCGGCATTAAAAGCAGTACACACCAAAGGGTGAAGCTGAATGGCCTTACCCTCGATAAGTTTGGGTTGGAAAGCCTGGATACCCAGACGGTGCAAAGTAGGAGCCCTGTTAAGAAGGACAGGATGCCCCTTGAGTACATTTTCTAAAATATCCCAAATTACCGGGTCCTTCCGGTCTACGATCTTCTTGGCAGATTTTACAGTTTTCACAATCCCTCTTTCAATCAGTTTCCTGATTACAAAGGGCTTATAAAGTTCAGCTGCCATATCCTTAGGCAATCCACATTCATGCAATTTCAATTCAGGTCCCACAACAATGACCGAACGTCCGGAATAATCGACACGTTTTCCAAGCAAATTTTGACGGAAACGTCCTTGTTTACCCTTCAACATATCGCTGAGTGATTTTAATGCTCTGTTTCCATCACTTCTTACAGCATTAACTTTCCGGCTGTTGTCAAACAGCGAATCTACGGCCTCCTGAAGCATACGTTTTTCGTTTCGCAGGATGACTTCAGGTGCCTTAATATCTATTAGTCTCTTCAGCCTATTATTTCTAATAATCACCCTTCTGTACAAGTCATTCAGGTCTGATGTCGCAAACCTGCCACCATCGAGTGGCACCAATGGGCGTAATTCAGGTGGAATAACCGGCACCATCTTAATGATCATCCACTCGGGCCTGTTTTCAATACGTGTTCTTGCATCACGAAAAGCTTCCACCACTTTAAGTCTTTTCAATGCTTCCGCTTTCCGTTGCTGGGAAGTATCCGTAGCCGCCTGGTGTCTTAATTCATAGCTTAATTCATCAAGTTTTATACGTGAAAGAAGCATTTCAAGGGAATCAGCTCCCATTTTCGCAATAAACTTATTCGGATCGCTATCTTCTAATGCCTGGTTTTCACGAGGAAGTTTATCCAGGATATCCAGGTATTCATCTTCAGTTAGAAAGTCCATATAGGAAATCCCTTCCTCTTCCTTAATACCGGGCTGGATAACAACATAGCGTTCATAATAAATAATCTGATCCAGCTTTTTGGTAGGTAAGCCAAGCAGGTATCCAATTTTATTGGGAAGTGACCTGAAGTACCAGATATGGGCCACCGGCACTACCAGCTCGATGTGTCCCATACGTTCTCTACGTACTTTTTTTTCTGTCACCTCAACCCCACAACGGTCACAAATTATTCCTTTATATCTTATCCGCTTATATTTGCCACAATGACATTCCCAATCTTTCACGGGTCCGAATATCCGTTCACAAAACAGTCCCCCCATCTCAGGCTTATAAGTCCTGTAGTTTATAGTTTCAGGTTGGGTCACTTCACCATGCGAACTCTCCAGTATAGATTCCGGTGAGGCCAGGCTTATAGTAACTTTTGAAAAATCGGTATTGATCTTTTTATTTTTTCTGAATGACATAGTCGTAAGTTGTCAAATTAAAAAACACGATTATAAGTATTAGTCTAATGTAATTTCAAGTGCAAGACCTCTTAGTTCATGCACCAATACATTAAACGATTCAGGGATATTCGGTTTCTTCATATTTTCCCCTTTTACAATAGCCTCATAGGCTTTGGCCCTACCAATAACATCATCTGATTTAATGGTAAGTATCTCCTGTAGGATATTGGCTGCACCAAATGCTTCCAGTGCCCACACTTCCATTTCTCCAAAACGCTGGCCACCAAACTGGGCCTTTCCTCCCAATGGTTGTTGCGTAATCAATGAATATGGCCCGATAGACCTGGCGTGCATTTTATCATCCACCAGGTGACCCAGTTTCAGCATGTAGGTAATACCTACAGTTACCGGTTGGTCAAAACGCTCACCTGTAAGACCATCATATAAGTAAGTTCTTCCATAATCCGGGAGATTCGCTTCCTTAAGTTCTTTTTGAACATCAGCCATTGTAGCTCCGTCAAAAATTGGTGTAGCGTATTTTTTATCCAGTTTCTTTCCAGCCCATCCGAGTACGGTTTCAAAAATCTGCCCAAGGTTCATCCTTGAAGGCACACCCAACGGATTCAGACATATATCTACCGGAGTTCCATCTTCCAGGAATGGCATATCCTCTTGCCTTACAATTCTTGCTACCACACCCTTATTCCCATGTCGACCGGCCATTTTATCACCTACTTTTAGCTTACGCTTTTTAGCGATATACACTTTTGCGAGCTGAACAATACCTGCCGGAAGCTCATCACCTACTTCAAGTGTAAACCTGTCGCGTTTAAATTCACCGGAAACTTCATTACGCGCATTCACATAATTCTTTATTAGTCGGCCAACCTGATCATTTATTTTCTCTTCGGTTGTCCAATTATCCAGAATAATATCAGCTATTAGGTTCGTCTCATCCGGAACATTCAAGTTACTTTCATCACGGTAGGCATTTTTAGCAGGGAAAAGATTTTCCCTAACATTGTTTTCATTAAACTTCACGCCTTTACTAATGATTTCATCACCAAATTTATGCTTTACACCCTGCGATGTTTTACCTTTCAGTAATTCAGTCATTTTCATGATGACTTCTTCTCTTAATCCGACAAGTACTTTTGAATATTTTGACTTGAGCACTTCCACCTCTTTTTTGGAGCGGCTTCTTAACTCTTTGTCTTTTTTAGGCCGGCTAAACAACTTAGTATCAATTACTGTACCGCGTAAAGAAGGAGAGGCCTTCATTGATGCATCTTTAACATCTCCGGCTTTATCCCCAAAAATAGCACGCAACAATTTTTCTTCTGGTGTAGGGTCTGATTCGCCCTTGGGGGTAATCTTACCGATTAATATGTCCCCTTCTTTCACCTCAGCACCTGTTCTGATCACTCCATTTTCATCGAGATGCTTAACAGCATCTTCACTTACATTAGGAATTTCAGAAGTAAGTTCTTCTTCCCCACGTTTGGTGTCTCTTACTTCAAGTTCAAATTCTTCAATATGCAAAGAAGTAAATACATCTTCACGCACTACCCTTTCACTAATGACAATGGCATCCTCAAAGTTATAACCCTGCCATGGCATATATGCCACCTGTAGGTTTCTACCCAGGGCTAATTCCCCTTTTTGTGTAGCATAACCTTCAACAAGGGGTTGTCCTTTATCCACCTTTTCCCCTTTACGTACTATTGGACGTAAATTGATACAGGTATCCTGATTCGTCCGTTGAAATTTAATCAGTTTGTAAGTTTTGTACTCATCACCAAACCTTACCGCCTTCTCATCTTCAGTAAGCGTATATTTAATCCTGATCTTCATGGCATCGACATAATCAACGATACCCGTTCCTTCAGATAGAACCAGTGTTCGTGAATCAATGGCTACTCTTTTTTCCAACCCTGTACCTACAATAGGTGCTTCAGGCTGCAATAAAGGAACAGCCTGGCGCTGCATATTAGAACCCATCAGGGCTCTGTTCGCATCATCATGTTCAAGGAATGGAATGAGTGATGCAGCTACAGAAACAATCTGGTTTGGAGCCACATCCATATATTTCACGTCGCCGGGTTCTACCAGGGGAAAGTCACCTTCAAGGCGGGCTTTCACTTTTGGATTTACGAACTTGCCTACACTATCCAACGGAGCATTAGCCTGGGCTATGTTATGTTCATCTTCCTCTTCAGCAGTAAGGTAGATTACATCATCGGTCATATTCACCTTACCGGCATCTACCTTACGATAGGGGGTTTCGATAAAGCCCATACCATTGACCTTCGCATGCACACACATCGATGAGATAAGTCCGATGTTTGGCCCTTCAGGTGTTTCAATGGTACATAGGCGACCATAGTGGGTATAGTGAACGTCACGTACTTCAAAACCAGCTCTTTCACGGGAAAGTCCGCCTGGTCCGAGTGCCGACATCCTGCGTTTATGTGTAATTTCAGCCAGTGGATTCGTTTGATCCATAAACTGGCTCAACTGGTTTGTTCCAAAGAATGAATTTATAACCGATGATAACGTACGGGCATTAATCAAGTCAACAGGCTTATAATCCTCATTATCACGAACGTTCATTCTTTCTTTGATTGTTCGAGACATTCTGGCAAGACCCACGCCAAACTGGGAGTATAATTGTTCTCCAACTGTTCTAACCCTCCTGTTACTGAGGTGGTCTATGTCATCGACCACCGCTTTGGAGTTAATTAAACCAATTAGATACTTAACAATCTCTATGATGTCTTGTGTTGTAAGCACTTTAACACCGGGATCAATATCCAGTCCCAGTTTTTTATTAATTCTATAACGGCCTACTTCACCCAGATCATATCTTTTTTCACTAAAAAACAAGCTTTGAATAATGTCACGGGCGGTTTGCTCGTCCGGGGCTTCTGTATTTCTTAACTGACGATAAATTTGCTCAACAGCTTCCTTTTCTGAATTGGAATTATCTTTCGCCAGCGTATTAAAAATAATTGTATAATCAGAGGCCGCAGAAGATTCACGGTGTAGAATGATCGATTTTACACCCGAATCGAGAATAGTATCCACATCACTTTCTTCGAGTACGTGGTCTCTTTCAAGTAAAACTTCATTTCGATCAATCGAAACTACTTCACCAGTATCTTCATCAACAAAATCTTCTGTCCAGGTTTTGAGTACCCGGGCGGCTAATTTTCTATTAACTGATTTTTTAAGATTTTTTTGATTTGCCGGGAGCTCTTCTGACAGCTCAAACAAATCGAGTATATCTTTGTCTGTACCATAACCTATGGAACGCATAAGGGTGGTAACAGGGAATTTCTTTTTACGATCAATATACGCATACATTACGTTATTGACATCTGTGGCAAATTCTATCCAGGAACCTTTAAAAGGGATAATTCGGGCAGAATAAAGTGTAGTCCCATTGGTATGTTTGCTTTGCGCGAAAAACACACCGGGAGAACGGTGTAGTTGAGAGACGATAACCCTTTCAGCTCCATTAATAACAAAAGAACCTTTGCTGGTCATATAAGGAATATTGCCCAGAAAAACTTCTTGTTCAATGGTTTCAAAATCTTCGTTGTCATCATCGTGACATTCGAGTTTTAATTTGGCCTTAAGTGGTACATTATACGTAAGTCCACGATCAACACAATCTTCAACAGAGTATTTAGGGGGATCTACAGTATAATCGATAAATGTCAATTCAAAATTTTCCCGGGAGTCAAGGATCGGGAAATTTTCTGAAAAAACTTTGAACAACCCTTCATTTTGCCTTTTTTCTGCAGGTGTGTCCAACTGGAAAAAATCGCTAAAAGATTTTAATTGAACATCCAAAAAATCAGGGTAGTCAATCACCTTTTTTATAGATGAAAAGTCCTTTCGTTCTATTTTGTTGTGAGTTGCCAAGGCTATTTGCTTTTATTTAATTAAACGGGAAAACAGTAGTTACATTCAAAACATATACAAACAGGAAAAGACCCCTAATACCAAATGGTAAAACCATGTGGTAGTGGGGCCTAACGTTGTTAAGATTCCGAAAAATCGTCTCAAATTACTTGAGTTCGACTTCCGCTCCGGCTTCTTCTAATTGTTTTTTAATACCTTCAGCTTCATCTTTTGCAAGACCTTCTTTTACTGCTTTAGGTGCACTGTCAACGATTTCCTTTGCTTCTTTCAGTCCAAGACCTGTCAATTCTTTGACAAGTTTAACAACTTGAAGCTTAGCGCCACCTGGTGCTTTGAGTATTACATCAAATTCAGTTTGTTCTTCACCACCACCAGCGCCATCACCGCCAGCAGGGGCAGCTATTGCTACCGCTGCTGCTGCAGCAGGCTCAATGCCGTATTCTTCCTTAAGAATATCAGCCAGTTCAGTTACTTCTTTAACTGTAAGGTTTACCAGTTGTTCAGCTAGTTCTTTAATGTCTGCCATTTTATTATTTTATTATAAGTATTCGAAATTTATTAATTTTTAAGATTCGCGTTCTGCAAGTGCTTTCACTAAACCTGAAATTGTATGACCACCACTCTGAAGTGCAGAAATAACATTTTTGGCAGGTGATTGCAACAGTGCAATTACGTCAGCGATTAATTCATTCTTAGTTTTAAGATTGCTAAGTGCACTAAGGTTTTCGTCACCGATGTAAATTTCTGAATCTATGGAAGCAGCCTTTAAAAATGGTTTCCCATCTTTATTTTTTCTGAAATCTTTTAAAACTCTTGCAGGTAAACTGGCAGATTCATCAGAAAACATAATTCCTGAAAAACCCTTTAGCACTTCCTCAAAGTTTTGATCATCTTTTCCTGCACTTTCCAGCGCTTTTTTAATCAGCGAATTTTTATACACGGTATAATCTACCCCTTTGCTAAAGCACATTCGACGGAAATCATTCGTCTTTGCGACCGACATACCAGAGGCATCTGTAAAATAAAAGTTCTGATTATTTTTAAACTTTTCTTTTAGCTTTTCAACGACTAAAATTTTCTCTTCCCTTGTCATAATTATATTTCAGATATAGAGTTCTTATCAATTGCGATCACCGGACTCATCGTACTCGACATATTAATACTTTTAAAGTATGTCCCTTTGGCAGATGACGGTTTTAATTTTGAGATGGTTGTAATTAATTCATGCGCATTCTCATAAATTTGGTCAGGACTAAAGGAAGATTTACCGATATTCGCATGTACGATTCCGGTTTTATCAACACGGAAGTCAATTTTACCAGCCTTTACTTCCTCAACAGCTTTTGCCACATCCAGCGTAACAGTACCCGCTTTCGGGTTTGGCATTAATCCACGTGGACCCAATACCCGACCTAATTTTCCAACTTTAGCCATAACAGTAGGCATAGTGATAATTACGTCGATATCAGTCCAACCACCCTCAATCTTTTTAATGTAATCATCCAGTCCTACATGGTCAGCACCCGCAGCTTTTGCTTCTTCTTCTTTGTCAGGTGTACAAAGCACGAGTACTTTCACTTCTTTACCCGTTCCGTGTGGCAAGGTAGCCACGCCCCGTACCATCTGGTCTGCTTTACGCGGATCCACTCCAAGACGTACTGCTAATTCAACAGAAGCATCAAACTTGGTCAGTGTAATATCCTTCACAAGCGCAGAAGCCTCCTGCAATGAATACGCTTTACCAGGTACTATTTTTTCCCCGGCTATTTTTTGATTTTTTGTTAATTTTCCCATGTTCGTACTTACTGATTAATTATCCCATGGTGCTACACCATTTACCCTTATACCCATGCTTCTTGCTGTTCCTGCAACCATTTTCATGGCCGATTCCACTGTAAAGGCATTCAGGTCTGGCATTTTTGTTTCAGCAATCGTTTGGATCTGCTCCCAGGTAACACTCCCTACCTTATTACGGTTGGGCTCCGGGGAACCTTTTTTCTTTTTCGATGCCTCAAGGACCATTACAGCTGCCGGTGGTGTTTTTATAACAAAGTCAAAAGACTTATCTGTATAAATACTAATCAACACCGGCAATACCTGCCCTTGTTTGTCCTGGGTCCTTGCATTAAACTGTTTGCAAAAGTCCATGATATTAAGACCTTTACTACCTAAAGCCGGACCGACCGGAGGTGAAGGGTTTGCTTGTCCGCCTTTCACCTGTAATTTCAAATATCCGCTAATTTCTTTAGCCATGCTATTAATCTAATTTTTCAACCTGCATATAGTTCAACTCAACAGGAGTATTCCTGCCAAAAATCTTCACCATCACGTTCAGTTTTCTACGTTCTTCAAAAACTTCTTCTACCGCCCCTGTAAAACCACTAAACGGTCCGTCCATTACTTTCACTGTCTCACCCACAATATAAGGTGTATCCAGCTTTTCTTCCATATTTTCCGATTCATCTACTTTACCTAAAATTCTATTAATTTCAGCTTGCCGCAGAGCAACCGGCTCTTTTGATGAGGAAGCACTGTTACTACCCAAAAATCCGATAACACCTGGTATACTGGTCACAGTATGATTGGCTTCACCATTCGTGAGGTCGGCCAGTACAAGGACATAACCCGGGAAAAAATTACGTTCACGAACGCGTTTTTTGCCATTCCTCATTTCGTAAACCTTTTCTGAAGGAATAAGCACCTGTGGAATGAAATCCTGCAACTTTTCGCGCTCTATTTCATTCTCAAGATAAGCTTTAACCTTCTTTTCCTGGCCACTTACCACTCTTACTACATACCATTTATGTTCAGCCATTATCCGGACCTAATAGGTTCTTTATTTCAAAAGACTAAAAATTAAAATTATTGTAAAACCAACCCATGGAATTTTCAAAAGCCAGGTCGATTACCCAAATCACTAATGCAAAAATCAATGACGCAACCAATACCAACACCGAGCTTGATTGCAACTCATTATACTTTGGCCATGAAACTTTATGTTTCATTTCGTCAACCGACTCGAGTACAAATTTCTTTAATTTCTGCATTCTATTCCCCTTTTTAATTAGTTGGCACGGGTGGAGAGACTCGAACTCCCAGCCAACGGTTTTGGAGACCGCTACTCTACCAATTGAGCTACACCCGTAAATGCGTCCCCAAACGGGTTCGCAAAGGTACCACAATATTTTTTGAAAAAAAAGCGTTTCTGATTTTTTCAGAAACGCTTTAATTTATATGTCAATTTTCTTATTCGATGATCTCTGTTACCTGACCAGAACCTACAGTCCTACCACCTTCACGGATGGCAAAACGAAGTCCTTTTTCCATAGCAACAGTATTGATGAGTTCTACTTCAATAGAAACGTTATCACCAGGCATTACCATTTCAACGCCTTCAGGAAGCATAATTTCACCTGTTACGTCAGTTGTTCTCAGATAAAACTGAGGTCTGTATCTGTTAAAGAACGGGGTATGACGACCACCTTCTTCCTTTGACAATACATAAACTTCAGCTTTAAATTTTTTGTGAGGCTTCACTGAACCTGGCTTACAAATTACCATACCCCTTCTGATATCATTTTTATCAATACCACGAAGTAACAGTCCTGTGTTGTCACCAGCCTCACCCCTATCCAAAATTTTACGGAACATTTCTACCCCTGTAACTACTGACTTAAGGTTTTCAGCGCCCATACCAAGGATATCAACAGATTCCCCTGAGTTAATGACACCTCTTTCGATCCTTCCGGTAGCAACTGTACCTCTACCTGTGATAGAGAACACATCTTCTACAGGCATGAGGAAATCTTTATCGATAAGACGCTCAGGAAGTGGAATATATTCATCAACAGCAGCCATTAATTCGTTCACTTTGTCAACCCACTCTGTTTCGCCATTAAGAGCACCTAATGCTGACCCCTGAATAACGGGAAGGTCATCGCCGGGGAAATCATAATAAGAAAGTATTTCTCTAACTTCCATTTCCACCAGTTCCAATAATTCCGCATCATCAACAAGGTCAACCTTATTCATAAATACAACGATAGCAGGCACACCTACCTGACGTGCCAACAGAATGTGCTCCCGTGTCTGGGGCATAGGCCCGTCTGTTGCTGCTACCACGAGGATAGCGCCATCCATCTGGGCAGCACCAGTAACCATGTTCTTCACATAGTCAGCGTGACCCGGACAGTCAACGTGGGCATAGTGCCTGTTAATAGTTTGATATTCCACGTGAGAAGTATTAATAGTAATACCTCTTTCTTTTTCTTCAGGCGCATTGTCAATTGAGGTAAAATCTCTCAATTCAGCCAGCCCTTGTTCTGCCAATACTTTAGTGATAGCAGCAGTCAAAGTGGTTTTACCGTGGTCAACGTGACCAATAGTACCAATATTCACGTGGGGTTTTGAACGATCAAATGTCTCTTTAGCCATGTCTGAAAATCCCTTAGTTTAGTTTAAAATATTTCTGTTTAAAATTAGTACATTTCTTTATGAGCCAATGACGGGATTTGAACCCGTGACCTCTTCCTTACCAAGGAAGCGCTCTACCCCTGAGCTACATCGGCATGGCCCAATATCCCATGAGCTCCGATTACCGGACAAACCGACAATCTCCACCAAAGTAATTCCACTTTGGTAATTCGAGCGGGCGACGAGGCTCGAACCCGCGACCTACAGCTTGGAAGGCTGTCGCTCTACCAACTGAGCTACGCCCGCAATTCAATAACAGGTCAAAACTAATTTCTTCCAAACAACTAGTCCTATAATCTGATATTGCAGTGGGGAGAGCAGGATTCGAACCTGCGAAGTCATAAGACAACAGATTTACAGTCTGCCCCAGTTGGCCACTTTGGTATCTCCCCATCATTAAGTACAATATGCCCAACATTTTGAGCCAATAAATCAAAGCCTCCTCATTCATGTTTTATCAGGTGCTATTCAACTCCTGCCGAAAAAGGAAGTGCAAAAATATACCCTTTTTTATTTTATTCAAACATTAAAAAAATATTTTCCAAAATGTTTTAATTAATAAAACACCACATCGTCCACAACAGCCTGTCCCATCTCCTCCTCCAGAAGCTTCAAAACCTTCATTTTAGACATGGAAAGCTCGTTTTTGAGTGGAGCGGAGGTTAATTCAACAAACAATTTTCGATTCTGAATATAAACCTTGGATGTTCTCTTTTCTACTGCCTTTCCCATAATTTTTCCCCAGGACGCTACTAAATCAGACTCATTAAATTTATTATCCAGGTGATATTCTGAAAACATTCCCTTAATGGCCTGCCCCAAAGACTCCGCTGATTTCTTTTTTCCGTCATTCCTCATTTCAAACTATTTTTTCAATTATACCTTTATATATATAGAGGTAGGTCGCATCTATTCCATTATTTACCATCAGACTTTGTATTCTTTCCGGCTGGGCATCACTAATAAAGACTTGCGAATCACTCGCTTTGATCAGCCCAATGAGTTTATTTATCCTTCGGTCATCAAGTTTATCACACACATCATCGAGCAACAAAATTGGCGCTTTTTTCTTAACTTCTTTTAAAATTTCAGCCTGCCCCCATTTGAGCGCCAATAAAAAAGATTTCTGCTGCCCCTGTGAACCATAACTCTTAACAGCATATCCATCTAATGTAAACATGTAATCATCACGATGAATACCCTGTGATGTTCTTTGCAGGAGGATATCCTTTTTCCGATTGTCGCGAAACCTCGCTTCGAACTCATCTTCATTCCAATCAGAAATGTACTCGACTAATAATTTTTCTTTCCCTTCTGAGATTTCGCGGTATAAGGGTAAAAACCTTTCGGTAGATTGACGAATAAACTCATTCCGTATTTGATACACATTTCTACCTGCACTCAGCAATTCCACATCGAAGACATCGAGTAGCTCGTGATCTACTCTTCCCGTTTCTGCAAAGTGCTTAAGCGCCGCGTTTCGCTGCTTAAGTAAGCGATTGTATGTTAATAAACTAACAAGGTATTGTTCATTGAGCTGACCTAAGGTAACATCGAAAAATTTTCGTCTCAACTCGCTCCCCCCCCGAATAATGTCTATATCATAAGGATTTATCAACACGACAGGCACCTTACCAATATGATCGGCTAAACGCTGATACTCTACTTTATCACAAGTGAATAGTTTTTTTGCTTCCTGTACCCGGCACCCTATTTTTTCAATATGGGTGTCGTTTTCAAACTCTCCGGTGATAAAAAACACAGTATGACCATGCCGTATATTTTTTGCATCATTTCCCCCAAAAGCACTTTTGGTAAGGGATAAATAGTAAATCGCGTCTAACAAGTTTGTTTTACCACTCCCGTTATCTCCAACGATGCAATTTACAGGCTTTGAGAATTGAACAGAGGCCCTTTCATAGTTTTTAAAGTCAAACAAACTTAATTTTCTAAGGCGCATAAATAAATTTTAATTAATTTCGCATCCCAATCGGAAAACAAAGTTAAGATATGGCCACGGCAACAAAAACAAAAACACAGTCGAAAAAAGACACTGCCAAAAAATTTGACAAAGAAACGTACCTCACATGGTTTGAGTCCATGTTGATGATGAGGCGCTTTGAAGAGAAGAGCGGACAACTTTATGGTCAGCAGAAAATTCGGGGCTTTTGTCACTTATATATTGGACAGGAAGCCTGTGCTGCAGGTGCTGTTTCTGCACTTGAAAGAGGCGACAAATATATTACGGCATACCGGGATCACGCCCACCCACTGGCTTTAGGTTCGGATCCAGGAAGGATCATGGCCGAACTGTATGGTAAAGAAACAGGCCTTAGCCGGGGAAAAGGTGGGTCTATGCATATTTTTGATAAAGAAAATAATTTTGTTGGCGGCCACGGCATAGTGGGAGGTCAAATACCTCTTGGCACCGGGCTGGCATTTGCAGAGAAATATAATAAGACCGGTAAGCTTTGTATATGCTACCTGGGTGATGGTGCCGTCAGGCAAGGTTCCTTTCATGAATCACTTAACCTGGCCATGACCTGGAAATTACCTGTCATATTTGTGATAGAAAACAACGGCTATGCGATGGGAACATCCGTACAGCGGACATCAAACGTCACAGAGTTATACAAACTAGGTGAAGCTTTTGATATTCCGTCAGAGCCCGTTGACGGCATGAGCGTGGAAGCTGTACATGAATCCGTGAGCCGGGCTGCTGAACGGGCAAGAAAAGGAGAAGGAGCTACCCTGCTCGAATTCAGAACATACCGCTACAAAGGTCATTCGATGTCTGACCCTGCCAAATACAGAACCAAAGATGAGGTAGAGGAATACAAACGAAAAGATCCGATCGAACAAGTCAGGGAAACTATTCTGGCCAAAAAGTATGCAACAGAAGAAGAACTCCTTAATATCGATAAAAAAATTAAAAAAACGGTTGAAGAAAGTGTTGCTTTTGCAGAACAATCTGAATTCCCCCCTGTAGAACAGGCCATGGAAGATATATACGCACAAAGTGATTATCCTTTTATCGTTGATTAATCATCTTATTTAGAATTTAGAAAATAATTATTAATTTTGCGCCTCAAATTATAGCACATGTCATCAAAAGGCAAGAAGAATCAAAGTGAAGGTGGGCTACTTGAAAGCCCCGAAGCATTGGTAAAGGAAATTTCACGTTCAGAGGAATTTCTCAACAAACATAAGGTATTGACTTATGCCGTTGTAGCCGGCTTACTCATCGTTGTAGGTGGAATCGTTGGATTCCGTTACTACAAAACAAATCTCAATGAACAAGCACAATCCGAAATGTTTCAGGCCGTGTATTATTTTGAACAGGATAGCCTGAACCTCGCCCTGCGTGGTGATGGAAACAACCTGGGGTTTGTTGATATCGCTGAGGATTATAGTAATTCGAAAGCTGGTAACCTGGCTAATTTTTATGCCGGCAGTGTTTATCTCAAGCAAGGTAAGTATGATCTGGCATTACTCTATTTGCAGGATTTCAGCTCAAATGACTTACTTGTACAGGGCAGGGCTTATAGTCTTATCGGTGATGTATATATGGAACAGTCCAATTATGCAGAAGCCGTAAAGGCCTATGAACAAGCTGCTAATTACAAACCAAATAAACATTTCACTCCCCAATATCTGATAAAGGTGGCTCTGGCCTACGAAAAATTAAACGACCTGGAGAAAGCCAAAAAGGCATACCAACAGATCGTTGAAAAATACTGGGAATCGGAAGAGTATCAGTATGCCAGAAAAAACCTGGCCAGATTGGGTGGCATTGAATCCTGATCATGGGAGATTATGGTAACCGACCTGTAAATTCAGGGAGTACTTCCCTGAATACTACTGCATTGAAAGTAGCCATCGTTGTTTCAGAATGGAACAGCGAAATCACGGAGGCACTTTATTCGGGGGCTGTTGAAACGCTATTAAAACAAGGTATCCTTTCTGAAAACATTATCAGAAAGGATGTACCCGGCAGTTATGAATTACCCCTGGCCACACAATGGCTGGCCAACAACGTTGACGTATCCGCCGTACTTGCCCTTGGCTGTGTTATACAGGGGGAAACCAGGCACTTTGATTTTATTTGTCAGGCAGTGGCCCAGGGCATCATGGATGTAAACCTTAAAACGAATAAACCCGTCATCTTTGGTGTCCTCACTACAGATACTAAGCAGCAGGCCCTCGACCGGGCCGGTGGCAAGCATGGCAACAAAGGGGAGGAAGCGGCCTGGTCAGCTTTGAAGATGCTGAATATAAAGCAGTGATCCAAGCTCACAAATACCCTCCTCAGATGAGGATTCAGTATAAGTTTACACATATTTACATTCTGATTCCCATTTAATTTCCGCTTTAAATTCAACCTTATATCTGGAACTGTATTCTGTTTGGTATTTATCAGACCTTGTTATATCCCAATGTTCAAAACCCTCATTTAAATATCTATAATTTCCACTTCTGAAATCATTACAATTTAAGGTTACAGAATGGCAAGATTCAACAAAAATGGATAGTGCCAATAGAATATAAACACTTTTCATCTTTTATTCTTAGTCTTTACTACCGTGTTATGCTTCAAAATATCTTAGTAAAGAAACCACTTTTCATTCATATACTTCATGCAAAAAATAAGTATTTTTTTTCAAGGGAAAAATCATTATTATTATGATATGGAAAGACTGAGCCTTTTTCAGCAAGCTCTATTTATCTGCATAGACTCATAATCACGCCATTAAATATCTAATATTATGCTTAGCAGCTGCATACCTTTGGTTTTTTTATTTCATGCGCTCTTCGGTATTACAGAAAACATACCGGATACTCAAACCTGCCTGTCAAAAGAAGAGCTTGAACTCAATAAACTGATCACCAAATACCGAAAACAAAACGGCCTTCCGGCAATACCCCTTTCACACAAGCTCACCCAGGTGGCACAGGCACATGCCAAAGACCTTGATGAAAATTACGATTTTGACCCCAACAACACCTGTAATCCGCATTCATGGTCTGATCAGGGAAGTTGGAAAGCCTGCTGTTATACCAACGATCACAAATCGCCTGAATGCATGTGGGAGAAACCTGCCGAGATCAGTGGTTATTCAGGTCATGGATATGAAATTGCCTTTTACCATTCCGATATGGCCACTGCAAACACCAGCCTGGAGGGATGGAAAAAGAGTACTGCCCACAATAATGTCCTCCTTAACAAGGCTATCTGGAAAGAAATAACATGGAATGCTATTGGAATAGGCATCTATGGCAAACACTCCACCGTATGGTTTGGCAGGGAAAGTGATGATGGGCAGCCCGGGCGATGTGATTAGCTGGGAGAGGTCGAGAGGTAGAGAGGTAAAGAGGTAAAGAGGCGGGTTCAGTGTAAAATAAAAAGATTAATACTGTTCATTTTCATTCGGGAAATCATTCGCCTTCACGTCTTCGATGTAACGGCTTACCGCGTCAGTAACAACAGTATCCAGATCAGCATAACGACGTAAGAACCGTGGTTTAAACTCCTTATTGATCCCCAGCATGTCCTGCATCACAAGAACCTGACCATCCACATATCCACCGGCACCAATACCGATGATTGGTATTTTCACTTCCTGTGCTACTTTTTTTGCCAATTGAGCCGGGATTTTTTCTACCACAATCGCAAAGCACCCACATTCTTCCAATAGTCTGGCATCTTCAATCAGTTTATCAGCTTCCTCATCATCTTTGGCTCTTACCGTATAGGTGCCAAATTTAAAAATAGATTGGGGTGTAAGCCCCAGGTGCCCCATGACCGGTACACCGGCGCTTAATATCCTGACAACGGATTCTTTTATTTCATGACCACCCTCCATTTTGACGGCGTGTGCTCCTGATTCTTTCATAATACGAATAGCTGATCGCAGGGCCTCTGAAGAATTCCCCTGATAACTTCCAAACGGAATATCCACAACCACGAATGCCCTCTTTACTGCCCGTATTACCGAACTGGCATGGTAGATCATATGATCCAATGTTATAGGAAGTGTCGTTTCATAACCTGCCATCACATTGGAAGCAGAATCACCTACAAGTAGCACATCAATCCCTGCGCCGTCAAGCAGCTTGGCCATACTAAAATCATATGCTGTAAGCATACTAATTTTCTCCCCCCGCTCTTTCATGGCCTGAAGTTGATGGGTGGTAATTCGTTTAATCCCGCTCTGATGAACTGACATTTTTTTTAATTTAGATACACTGCAAATTCGTCACTTTTAAGCACCACTTCAATGTGGTCATTGAGCGTGGTTGATAGTTCAAGTCCGGTAAAATTAGCCTTGACCGGAAAGCGCGAATGCCCCCTGTCTACCAATACAGCTATTTCTATTTTATTAATTTCAATCTCAAGGAAAGGACGCAAACTATAGGCCATTGTGCGCCCCGTATTTAAAACGTCATCTACCAAGATGACATTTATACCCTTCAATTTCTCCGTTTCAATATCCAAACTAATCTCATCGTAATGTGGGGCCGCCTTATCAATAGCCACTTCCACCAATTGAGTGGAGATATCACTTATGCCATTGAGATCTATCATTATTTGCCGGGCTAATTCATAACCCTGGCCAACAATCCCAGCAATGATCAGGGCATTTTCCTGAAAATTTGATTCAAAAATTTCGTAGGCAATACGCTTTATTTTTTGCCTGATATTTTCTTTGTCAAGAATGAGAATTCTATCGTTTATCATGATCTGTGAAGGAAAAACACATATACAAAATTCATCAAATGGCTACCATTGAATCCGCACACTTTTTTCATTTTTTAACAGAAAAAAGAGGACTAATCCGAATCAATGGGTGAGTTGTGGGTTTGACTCCTTTTGATTGCGCATGCCCTGTGGTCTTTTGTTAAGCACCAAAAATAAATAAAATTTTGTTATAAAGGTAGTCATGACCAACCTTTTGGATTGCAAATACGAGGGGTTAAAATTTCGCATTTACAAAAAATCAATCAGCCAAAGAACATCTTTTTAGATATGTCATAATTAATAACAGCTATTCAAATTTCTGCTTAATTTTGAAAGCAAATAGCAGATCATGCAATATGTAATATGTGAAAATCCCGGAGTTGTGACATCTCGGGAAAAAGCCCCGCCAGAACCTGGTGCGGGAGAAGTGCTCCTAAAAGTAAGGAATATCGGCATCTGTGGCACAGATATTCATGCTTTTGGCGGGAATCAGGCTTTCTTTACTTACCCCAGGATTTTGGGGCATGAGCTATCTGCTGAGGTAATACAAACCGGCAGTGAGCATTCAGCACTTTCTACAGGCGACCGGGTAGTTGTGATGCCTTATTTTTATTGTGGGAAATGCAAGGCATGTGAGGTTGGAAAAACGAATTGCTGTCAACAACTCAAAGTTTTCGGCGTACATATAGACGGTGGCATGCAGGAAATGATATCTGTTTCGGAAAAATTTCTCATCAAAGTAAATCAACTGACTGATGCATCAGCGGCCATTATCGAGCCGCTTTCTATCGGAGCACATGCCTTACGCCGGGCTCAGCCTGAAAAAGAAGGGACAGTGTTGGTCATGGGGTGCGGCCCAATCGGTTTGGGTATTATAAAACAGGCCAATATTATGGGACTCCGCACCATCGCCCTGGATATTGATGAACACCGGTTAAAAACAGCTAAACTGTTTTTTGGTGCAGATGAGGCCGTGCATATTAGTCATAACACCACAACCGAGGTAGAAAGCCTCACTCAAGGTAATCTGGCTGATGTGGTTATTGATGCCACAGGCAACAAAAATGCGCTGGAAAACGGGATTAAATATATGAGACACGGGGGAAAGTATGTACTTGTCGGGCTTTACAAGGGCGATCTAACCTTTCACCACCCTGAAATACATGCGAAAGAAACCTCACTTTTATGTAGCAGAAATGCCACAAAAGAAGACTTTATACAGGTGATTGATCTATTGGAAAAACAACTATTCCCTGTCGATCAATACATCACCCTTAAAAGACCCTTTCAACAAATTGAGACCCAATTCAAAAAATGGATATCTTTGCCTGAACAAATAAAAATAATCATTGAACTTTAATATAAATCAGATATGAAAAAAGTAGTAACCTTTGGGGAAATCATGCTGAGGCTGGCCCCTCCCGGGCAGTTGCGGTTTTCTCAAACCAATAGTTTTGACGTTATATATGGTGGCGGTGAGTCCAATGTGGCCGTTTCGCTGGCCAACTATGGCATTCCTGTCGACTTCGTCACACGGCTACCTGCAAATGATATCGGGGAGTGTGCACTTATGGAAATGAGAAAACGTGGCGTTAATACTGAAAATATTATTTTTGGTGGTGACCGTCTGGGGATTTACTTTTTGGAAACCGGTGCAGTATCCAGGGGAAGTAAAGTGGTCTATGACCGGGCTCATTCGGCAATGTCTGAAATAAAAGCCGGCATGGTAGACTGGGAAAAGGTCTTCAAAGATACCCAATGGTTCCACTGGACAGGTATAACGCCTGCTATTTCACAAGGGGCGGCTGATGCCTGCCTGGAAGCGGTGGAAGTAGCCAGCAAAATGGGCATTACTATTTCTACTGATCTGAACTACCGTGCCAAATTATGGAAATATGGTGTTGAATCTGAAAAAATAATGACCCCCCTGGTAGAACACTGCGACATCATACTTGGAAATGAAGAGGATGCTGAAAAACATTTCGGAATACACCCGGAAGGCGTGGACGTTACCCAGGGACATTCGGTAAGTGGTGCTGCATTTGAATCTGTCTGTAAGCAAATGATGGCCAAATTTCCCAAGGCTAAAAAGGTAATCACCACCCTTCGCGGTTCAGTCAGTGCTTCGCACAATTCATGGGCAGGTGTCCTTTATGACGGCTCTCAACTGTATGAATCAACCACCTATCAAATCACCCACATCGTTGACCGTGTAGGTGGCGGTGACTCTTTCATGGGCGGCCTGGTGTATGGATTAATCACCTACCCTAACGATGACCAAAAGGCCCTTGATTTTGCCGTAGCAGCATCCTGTCTCAAGCACACCATTTATGGTGATGCCAACCTGGTGAAAGCCGATGAAGTTGAAAAGCTTATGGGGGGAGATGCTTCGGGAAGGGTAGCGAGATAACAAAAAACACACTTTTAAGTAAAAGATAAAATGGCAAGATTTTCAAGAATAGATGTCGCGGTAAAAATGAAAGAAACCGGGATTGTACCCGTTTTTTACCACAAAGATGTAGAGGTATGTAAGGAAGTATTAAAAGCCTGTTATAAAGGAGGTATCCGGATATTTGAATTCACCAACAGGGGAGACTATGCCCACGAGGTGTTTGGCGAGCTTAATAAATTTGCTGCAAAAGAAACTCCTGAAATGATACTGGGTGTAGGTTCGGTCGTTGACGCCGGGACAACATCCTTGTACATTCAGCTAGGCACTAACTTTGTCGTGTCGCCAATACTTAACGCTGACATGGCCAAAGTATGCAACCGACGTAAAATAGCGTGGTCTCCGGGTTGCGGCTCACTTACCGAAATATCCTATGCAGAAGAGCTGGGAGCCGAAGTAGTGAAGATTTTCCCCGGATCACAGGTTGGTGGCCCCTCTTTTGTGAAGGCCGTTCGCGGACCGTTTCCCTGGACCAGCATTATGCCCACAGGAGGTGTAGAGCCCACAGAGGCCAACCTTAAAAGTTGGTTTGAAGCGGGAGTACACTGTGTTGGTATGGGATCCCAGCTAATCACCAAAGACATTATTCAGGATAAAAATTACGCACTGCTGGAGCAAAGAGCAAAAGAAGCCCTGGCTATCGCTAAAAAAATCAGATCGAAATAAGGTTTATTCAGCACACCTCCGAAATGAGTTCTTCATCCCTTCCTGAACTGTCATTTACAACAGGAAGGGATGAAATATCACCCAAAGTCAGAAGCCAAGATTTATATGGAAAGGTTCGGCCCTGCTGGGCAGGAATAAAAACCGGAGGAGTGTGTAAAAGGAGCTGATGAAAAGAAGGGTGCAACACCAACTGTACGAAAGCAAAAATATACCGTTAAATAGATGAAAGTATTAAACAGGGAGACTACGGGCAAACAAGAACAATTACCTCTAAAAGTCCTTCAATTCGGAAAGGGTAATTTTCTTCGCGCCTTCGCCGATTATATGATTGACGTGCTCAATGAAGAGCAGGGGTTTAATGCCGGGATAGCGGTGGTACAACCCGCTACCCGCAGCAAAACAGACATTCTGACAGAACAGGATGGCCTTTATCACCTGATCCACCGGGGACTTCAGCAGGGCAAGACAATAGATGAAAAGCGGTTAATCACCTGCATACAGGAATCTATCATTCCGTATACTGACAGTAACAAATACCTAAGCCTGGCAGACACTCCGGACATCAAGATCATGATATCCAACACAACCGAAGCAGGCATTGATTACCAGAATGATGATATTCCCCCACAAGGACAACTCGCCAGGACATTTCCCGGTAAACTCACCCAATGGCTCAAAAGGCGTTTTGACTTTTTCAAGGGCTCAAAAGAAAGCGGGCTGGTTTTTCTTCCTTGTGAACTCATCGAAGACAATGGACTTCAATTAAAATCGTGTATCCTTAAATATGCTGACTTGTGGGGATACGCAACTGGCTTCACACAATGGATCAATGACTCAAACTATTTTGCCAACTCACTTGTGGATGGCATTGTTCCCGGATTTCCAAAAGATGATATTGAAGGAATAAGCGAAAGTCTGGGATATGACGACAAACTGGTTGTCACCGCTGAACCATACCATCTTTGGGTAATAGAAGGCCCGGAGGAAGTGAAAAATATTTTCCCTGCACACCGTGCCGGTTTTAATGTTATACATGTCGATGATCTTAGTCCTTATCGGCTACGAAAAGTAAAAATATTGAATGGAGCACATACCTGCATGACCGCACTGGGTCTCCTTGCCCGAACCGGTACAGTACGGGAGTTTATGGAAAATGAGCACTCAGGACCATTTATGCGTTCATTAATCAATGAGGAGATCATCCCTACCATAGCTATGCCGGCAGATGATTTGAAAATTTATGCTAATGAGGTCGTAGAAAGATTTTTAAATCCCTTTATTCATCACGAACTCAAAAGTATTTCCCTCAACTCCATCGCTAAATTTAAAGTACGTGTATTACCTACGATAAAGGACTTCATCTCCACCAAGGGTCATGCCCCTGAAAAACTTTGTCTGGCATTTGCCGGATTGATTCAGCTTTATATGGATGGAATAACAGCGGATCCTTGCCCTTTAAATGACAGTGAAGAAGTATTAACATTCTTCAGATCTTTGGCTAAGGAAGAATTTTCTTCTGATAAATTGGTAGAAAGCGTGCTGGGCAATACGAATTTTTGGGGAGAGGACCTCAATCGTATTGATATACTACCCAAAGTCGTCATGGAGCTTTATAAACAACTAAAGGCTCAGGGGGCTACTCTCATGATGTCGTCCTCCTGAAATACTCCTCAATCGAACCCAAATTTGAATTCCATATACGCCGTGGAAAGGGTAAAAGAAGTCATACATACACGGATCGTTGCAGCGTTGATCTTTAAAAAACCTACTCCGGTGTTTTTACGCCGGGCCAGTCGTTATTAAAGTCTCTCCAGTAGTCTTTTATCGAGGACTTCACCTCCTTGTGCAACAGTATGATACCAAACAGGTTGGGTATAGTCATCAGGGCAATAGTCAGCTCAGAAAGTGTCCATACAATAGAAGTATCAGCAAACGAGGCTACAAAAAATCCGGCGACATAAAGTATGCGATAAAAAATAACATATTTATTCCCAAACAGGTAAGTCGTTGCCCTGTCCCCATAATATGACCATGATATTGCCGTCGAAAAAGCAAAAAGCAATAAGCCTATGGAAACGATATACTGGCCAAAATTGCCAAAGAAACTCACCTTAAAGGCCTCTGCCGTAAGTGCCGCACTATGTATTAGTGATCTGCCATGAAAAGATATTCCTTCTTCAGACAGGCTTCCTTTTACAATTCTGACTGTACCGTTATATGGCTTGTTTTCCTTCATTACCAATACATCCTCCGCAAAAGAGCGTGCATGAATAACTGTCACCTCATTGGTCACCCGACCATTTTGCACGTTGAGGTCTCCGCTATACAAGGCCTGTGCCTCCCCTTTCACCAGATGCCCATAAAGCTTATCTTTGTCAAGGGAATTGGATTCTTCATATTTACCATCGAAGATCATCAGGTCTGTCACCTGAAAATCATTTTCGTATTTTTTATTCCAGGCTCCTGAAGAAAGCAGAACCAGGCCGGTAAGCGAGCAAATAATAATCGTATCGATAAATGGCTCAAGAATAGCAACCAGTCCTTCAGACACCGGTTCATGCGCCTTAGCCGCAGCATGTGCTATAGGCGCGGATCCCTGACCTGCCTCATTTGAAAAGAGGCCTCTATTTACCCCCCTGTTAAAAGCAAAGGCGAGGTTAGCCCCGAGAAATCCCCCCATTGCTGCACTCCCAGAAAAGACATCTGCAAATATCGAAACGATCGAAGGGACAATATTTTCATAATTATAAAAAATCACTGCGATTGCTCCAACAAAATATACGATGGCCATAAAGGGCACCAGTTTTTCAGTAACCTTCACAATCCGCCTGATTCCTCCCAAGATCACCAACGCCAGAAGTACGGCTAGTACAGCACCTGTTATCCATTGTTCAATCCCAAAACTCGCTTTCATCGTAGTGGCGATATTATTTATTTGCGGCATATTTCCTGTACCAAAGGAAGAGAGAATCGTAGCCAAAGCAAATATTGCAGCAAGCCACCCCATATGCAGTTTGTTTTTCATGAAATACATGGGGCCACCAGCCATCGTTCCATCAGCTGTCTTCTCACGATATTTGTGTGACAGTGTAACTTCAACAAACTTTGTAGTCATTCCCAGAAAGGCAGTTACCAACATCCAGAACAGAGCCGCAGGCCCTCCCAAATGTATAGCCAGTGCCACGCCTCCAATATTTCCCGTGCCCACTGTCCCTGACAACGCAGTAGCCAAAGCCTGAAAGTGAGTAGCATCCCCTTCGTCACTCGCTTTGTCAAATTTTCCCCTCACTACCTTCAGGGCATGACGGAAATAGCGAATTTGAGGAAATTTCAGGTATATAGTAAAAAATAATCCTGTACCTAAGAGGGCCAGGACAAACCATTGGTGACCACCAATAAAGCTATTGATTAGTTGAAGAAACTCATTTAATTCCTGCATAAGGGTGTCGGCTTTTTAATCCACGATCTGGCAAAGCTATAAAAATTATCCTGACGACGAAAAAAAGAGTGGTCAGACTACCTTTTTCCTTATTTCTTTGGAGTAGGTGCGACTCACCGAAAATGATTTACCATTTTTCATTTTCACGACCAAACCACCATTAAAATGCTTTTCGATTTCTTTTAGGTGGCTGAGGTTTATAATAGTTGATCGATGTACCCGAATAAAATGATTGGGATCCAGCCGCTCTTCCAGCTTACCAATCCCATTGGAGCTTAAAAATTGGTCATTGGCTGTAGATATAATCGTATAATCACCACTTGCCTCAAGGTGAAGTATTTCAGTAATGGGTACGCTAAGAAATTTATCTGATTTTTGAACGAACAAATGTGAAGAATAACCCTCAGTGCCTTTATTCAACATTTCAAAGAGCTTATCCACGTTGCTGTCTTCACTTTCCATACGTTCTTTTACGCGTTCAATTGCCTTTCTGAATCGGGAAGTATCAATGGGCTTTAATAAATAGTCTACGGCATTTTCTTCAAACGCCTGAATGGCATAATTATCATAGGCCGTAGAGAAAATAACAAAGGGTTTGTGTGTAATTTCTTCCAAAACCTGAAGTCCGTCCTTTCCAGGCATTTGGACGTCCAGAAAAATAAGGTCTGGTTCAAATTTGTCAATCATTTTTATTGCCTCCTTGCCACTGGAGCATTGGCCAATCACTTCAATTTCCGGATATTCTTCCAGATACTCCAGGAGCAACTCCCGCGCGAGTTTCTCATCATCAATTATTAAACATTTGATTTCCATAAGCCATTTTTATTCAATATTAACTAATTCTTCACTAGAAACCTGAACGGTCTTTTTAAATCGATCAGGAATCATAAAACTAACCACATAACCCTCTGGGCCTGCGTTTATCTTCAGGCTGGCTGAGGGCCCAAAGAAACTTACTAATCGTTTATTGGTATTGTCTAATCCTATACCGGTCGAATCATTGGAATCGAGCACCTTTTTGGCTTGAATCCCCAACCCATTGTCTCTCACTTCAAAGAATATCCCCTTTTTATAAGGCCTTACAGTGAGTTTAATCGTCCCTCCTTCATCTTTTGGTGCTATCCCATATTTAACTGCATTTTCAACAAGTGGTTGTAATATCATTGGAGGGATGTCCAGGTCTAAACTCGAAGGGGCAATATCTGTTTCAAACTTTAACCTGTCTTCAAACCTAACCTGCTGGATTTTTATATAGTTAGTAATAAAATCCATTTCTTCTGATAGTTTCACGGTAAAACCTCCGTACGAATCAAGTGCATACCTGAAAATATCGGATAATTGGGTAATCACTTTACGGGCTTTATCCTTACTCGTACTTATGAGCATGCTTATTGAGTTCAGGGTATTAAAAAGGAAATGCGGATTGATCTGTGACTTTAGGAGGGCCAGTTGCATTTCCTTATTTTTTATAACAAGCTCACTTCTCTCACTTTCCTTCTTTTGCAGCGTTTCGAAATACCGAAGAATATAAAACAATGCAGTGGCAATAATATATTGATCATAAAATCGCATCGCATCCCAACTCAACAGATCGATCAAATATTGTTGCCAGTCATCGAACTCGTTGAAGCCGTCTAGATACATGTCAAAATAATAGAAAAAAGACTCCATGATCAGGGCATATAACGCAAGCCCCAGGAAATGCCCCCCCACCTGGACATAAACGCGAAATTGAAACAGCCACCGCGACCAGATTAAAATAAGAACAATAGCAATACAGAGCAGCTCATAGAGGTATAACACATTCCAAAACACATCATAGTTTTGCGCCTCAAACAACTTCCATTGAAAAATTGCGCTCACAGCATAATTTACAAAATACCATAAGCATACCAGCAAATACGCCATTTTCCATATTGGAGGTATTCGGTTGTAAATATTTGTTACCCAGTCACGAAAAACACTAAACCACCTTATCATTTTATAAAATTAGCAAAATTCGGTTACATCTATTTTAAAGCTCATATAATTTTGAAATTTAATCTGCATGCTACATGTTTGCATATCATGTCAGATAGTTCAAAAATAGTTATTGTTTCGGGTACGAACAGGGCAAATTCTTTAAGCAGGCAAATAGCGGAAGTATATTCCAAAATACTCGATAACCTGCATACATCAAATGAGATTGTTGATCTGAGTGGATTACCTCCTAACTTTCCCCATACAGCACTATATGAAAATGCCGGCAGGGATGCAAAGTTCAATACCTACAGGGAAATTATGGTCAAGGCACATAAATTCATTTTTATAGTACCTGAATACAATGGCTCATTCCCCGGAATACTCAAAGCCTTTATTGACGGACTAATTTTTCCCGATACCTTTAAAAACAAAAAATGCGCACTGGTGGGTATATCTTCAGGAACTCAGGGTGGAGGGTTGGCCCTTTCACATTTAACAGATATTTTTAATTACTGTGGCACGCATGTATTGGCGCTAAAACCACGGTTATTCCATATTAACAAGCATCTTCAGGATGGCATATTGAAGAACGAGTTGTATATGGGCCTTTTGCAAGAGCAGGCAGAAAGTTTGATTCTTTTTTAATTACCCTGGAAAGGAATATTTTCTATAATTCCAGCGGAGCGTATCACGAGAAAGAAAGATGGGATTATGCAAAATTAAATTTCACAATAGAAAAGAAGAAAAAGCACCCTGCCATCCGGCTAAAAGTAATATTACAACCAACAACCACCACTTTTAGGAGTATATCGGAAAAAATATGGCAAAGGTGCTTTTCAATTATCTTCAATTAATCAACATTATCATGTAGAAATTTATTATTTCCCAGAATCTGGCTTTCTTCATTCAGTTTGTATTTTGAAATATTCTGTTCAGAAGAATGAGGCACATTTTCAAGTTTCACTGACTTGCGTAAATATGCAGGGACATTAAATTTCTCTTTAAATTCAGAGGGATTCATCTCGGGATTATTTTCTCCCTTAAGCTTCTCCACACGAACCTTAGCTTGTCGCTCCAACCTTTCCCGCGTTCCGATATAGTCCAGCATTCCATTTTCGCCTACGATCTGATCGGACGATGACTTATCATCATCAATAAAATCGAATTCGTCTTCGAATTCAGTAAAAAGGCTGTCTTCTCCTTCATCCCTTTTTTCATAATGACTTTCGGGTTGAAACTGACGCTCCGGGATAAAACGATCTGCATCAGCAGGGACATCCTCTGCTACTTGCTTTTTTATCGATGCATGGTTTTCATTTACGGAGTTATCATTCTCAAACAATCCGTATTGCACATCAGCCTCCAGATCATAGATTTTCGATTCATTTTCCAGGCTATTTGGTGCCGTCACTTCTCGCTCACGCTTCTCACTTTGTGCATTAAATCCGGTAGCAATAACGGTCACCCTAATTTTATCTTCAAGTTCAGGATCAATGCCATGGCCAAATATCACTTCAGCACGGTCGCCTGCCTGTTCCTGGATATACTCTGTAATTTCTGTCAGTTCATCCATTTGTAATTCTGCCTGATCACCTGAGATAATCGATAAAAGGATATTGGTAGCACCGTTAATATCTTTACAATCCAGCAGAGGTGAGGCCAGCGCTTCTTCCGACGCCCTTATTGCCCTGTTTTCACCACTTGTCTCAGCAGAACCCATTACAGCAGCTCCTGCCTTATACATCACCGTTCTGACATCCTGGAAATCCACATTAACATATCCCGCAACGGTAATTATTTCCGCAATACCTTTGGCTGCCGTAGTTAGTACATTATCGGCTTGTGCGAAGGCATTATTGATGGTCAGATTGCCATAAATTTCCCGCAGTTTGTCATTCAGTATCACCAATACCGTATCGCAACTTTCCCTGAGCTGGTTGATGCCATCCTGAGCGTGCTGCATTTTCTTTTTCCCTTCGAAGGAAAAAGGGGCTGTTACAATACCCACGGTAAGGATATCCATTTCACGGGCTATATTAGCTATTACCGGGGCGGCCCCTGTTCCCGTGCCACCACCCATTCCCGCAGTAATAAATACCATTTTAGTATCATGGCCTAGTATTTCGCGGATTTCCTCTTTATTCTCAAGCGCGGCATTCCGTCCGATTTCAGGATTTGCACCAGCACCGAGTCCCTGAGTCAGGTTCATTCCGATCTGTATTTTACTTGGAACAGCGCTACTTTTTATGGCCTGGGAGTCGGTGTTTACCACCACAAACTCGACATCCTTAATGCCCTGACTGTACATGTGATTTACGGCATTGCTTCCCCCTCCACCAACACCAATCACCTTGATGATTGATTTTTCTTGCCTGGGAATATCAAATTTATAAGTTTCCATTTTTATAAATGTTGGTTGTTTAATATTCGTTTTTATCTTCCAGGTCGTCAATTAACAACCCTTTGGTCTTATTGAGTATTTTTGAAAAAATATCACCCTTGGGCAACTTCGCTTTTTTGCCATTTTGTCTTTCACGTACTTCATTATATCTGGCTTCACGATCATCCAATGCTTTAAATCCCGATAAAACCAGTCCAACTGAAGTCGCAAACATTGGGCTCTTCACCGAGTCAATTTTACTTTTGCCCAGGTGTTCATTGGGATATCCTATTCGGGTATCCATACCCGTCATATATTCCACCAGTTGTTTCAGGCCACTTAATTGGGCTCCCCCCCCCGTAATCACTATTCCGCCGGCTAATTTCCCCATATATCCGGAGGTAATAATTTCAGAATGAGCCAGCTCTATAATTTCTTCCATACGTGCCTGAATAATATGAGCCAGGTTTTTGATAGATATTTCTTTTGGAGATCTGTTTCTTATACCGGGTATACTCACTATCTCATTCGGATTGGCCTCTTCAGCAATCGCTTTTCCAAATTTTGTCTTCAGGAGTTCAGCCTGGTGTTGCATTACCATACAACCTTGCTTGATATCTGATGTAATAATGTTTCCTCCAAAAGGGATTACTGCGGTATGTCTTATGATACTCTCATGAAAAATGGCCACATCAGTCGTACCTCCACCTATATCAATCAGGCAAATACCGGCTTCCTTTTCTTCATCACTTAATACCGCCAGACTGGAAGCAAGCGGCTCAAGAATTAAGTTTTCTATTTCCAGCCCTGAACGGATCACACACTTATTAATATTATTTATCGCATTCGTTTGCGCTGTGATTATATGAAAAGAGGCTTCAAGTTTTACACCAGACATCCCTACAGGGTCTTTTATTCCATCTTCATAATCAACGATATAGTCCTGGGGCATCACATGGATAATTTTGCTTCCGGGAGGTATAACAATCCTATACATATCGTTAGTAAGCCTATTCACATCTTCAACCGTAATCTCTTCATGTGTGGGATCACGGGTAATCCCCCCGTGATGAATAGAGCTCCTGATGTGCTGACCGGCAATTCCCACGTTGACTACATTAATTTCTATACCGGATGATTCCTCAGCCTCCCTGACGGCTTTTTCAATGGCATGCACCGTTTTATCAATATTCGTTACAATACCACGGATAACACCATCTGATTCGGCCTTACCCATGCCAAGAACTTCCAGTTTGCCATACTCATTTTTCCTTCCTACAATCGCACATATCTTCGTTGTGCCTATATCAAGTCCGACAATTATTTTTTCACTTTCCATGGTTGTAAATATTAATAGTGGTTGTTATTCAGCAATTATTTGATTTTCATATTTCAGGTTAATACGCACATAGTTGTTCCATCCCTTCAAGGGCAATGCTTCTTTATAAAAAACTTTCAATTTTCTTAGTTTTTCCTCAAAATGGTCAGGTTCACCAAATTCAATGATCTGTTTGGTCACTTGCGGGTATAATGTTATTTCCCCGTTTTTATCGATATCCAATTGTGCAATTTGTGCCTTCCAGAAGTTATCCAAGTAGATATACGACAAAAATTCAAGGAATTGCACACCATAAGCAGAGGACGAAAAGTCATCACTGAGTAATTTATCTGAAAAATTCCCACTGACAAGCACCACTCTGGATGTGAATTTATCTGATATAGGCAAAATCACCCCATCAAAGGCAATATACGCATCAGGCCCGTTAGACCGGACTATTCGGGCCATCGGTTTTCTCAGCAACGCATTCACGATCAACATCCCCTCGAGGTCCTTATAGATATCACATTTATTTATATAAGGGTGAGCCAGGGCTCGTTGCTCCAGCTTCCGCAGATCTATCATGCTCAAATCCTTGCCGGTAAGTTCATCTTCACCATGATCCTCCAGCAAGCTCTTCACCTCATTTTCATCGAGAAATTGATTTTCTTCCAATCCCTCCAGAAAAATAGTAAAACCCTTACAAGGCAAGGCCGACTGTCTGGAATCGACAAACCCAATTAGCACAAATGCCACAATCAAGGACAAGAGTCCTTTAGCTTTAGTGTTGAATATGTTTTTCAGTCCCTTCATTTCACTTCTTTCCTGTTAATTTACTTTTTAAAAGCCCTACCAATTGATCAATATCGCCTGCCCCAATGGTGGCCACAACTTCTACTTTTTCATCGGCTATTTTTTCAAGTAATTCTTCCTTTGACCAGTGTGACTTATCTGGTGCATCTACATTTTTAAATATTATTTCAGCTGTGACACCTTCAAGGGGTTGTTCTCTGGCAGGATAGATATCAAGCAGAATCACACGATCGGCATGCCCGAGGCTTTTTCCAAATTCCATGGCAAAGTCTCTTGTTCTTGAATAGAGGTGAGGCTGAAAAACTACGGTAATTTTCTTACCCGGGTACATCAGACGAAGAGAACTCAGGAACGCATTTATTTCCTCGGGATGGTGCGCATAATCATCAATATAAATAAGGTCGGGCGTTTGAATAATATACTCAAACCGCCTTTTCACCCCTTTAAAACTCTCCAACGCCTGTCTCACCAAATCAGGTTTAACACCACATTCGAGTGCAACAGCAATAGCTGCCACTGCATTTTCAACATTATAAAAACCGGGGACGCCTAGCTTCAGACTTTTTAAAGTCAAGTTTTCAGCGTACAAATCGAAGTTAAAAAAGCCATTCTTCATGGAAATATTGCTGGCAAAAAATTGTCCCCGGTTATTTCCGTATGTTGTGATGCTGACATCAGTTTTATCCGTTGTCAGCGCGGATATCTTTTCATTTATAATGAGTTTTCCTTTTTTTATGATTTGCTTAATAAAATCTTTAAAGCTGTTTTGCAACTCATCTTTATCACCATAAATATCGAGGTGATCGGCATCAACAGAAGTAATCACAGCGATGTTTGGATGTAATGTATGGAAGGAACGATCATATTCATCGGCTTCCACCACAACGGTCAATTTTCCTTTGCTATCGGCAGCAGAAATGTAGTTTGAACTATAATTGGTTGAAATACCCCCCAGAAAAGCAGACACCCTGACTCCTCCTACCCGCAACAAATGTGCGATCATCGCTGAGGTAGTGGTTTTTCCATGTGTTCCCGCTACTGCTACTGTAAACAAGCCATGTGTAAGTATTCCCAACACTTCGGAACGCTTAAAAACAGCATAACCTCTTTCTGTCAAGTACTGTAATTCTTTGTGTTCTGCCGGAACAGCCGGTGTATAAACCACCAGCGTATTCGCTTTCATATTCAGGACATTTTCCGGAATATTCTCCACATCATCATCAAAATGAATACACACTCCTTCTTGCTCCAACTGGGTGGTAAGCGGCGTTGCCACGCGATCATAGCCACACACACTATAACCATTCTGATTAAACCAACGAGCCAGCGCACTCATACCGATCCCCCCTACACCTATAAAAAAAACGATATCGTAGTTTTCTAACTTCAATTTATGATCAGGTTTAATTGGTCCACAATATCCTTGGTAGCCTGAGGCTTGCCCAATGCTTTTATATTTTCGCTCAGCATTTTAGATTTGCTTTGGTCATATAGCAATTTTAGCGCCCGGGTTACAAGCCCTTCTACAGCTTCTTCATCTTTCACTAAAACCGCGGCATTTTTCTCCACCAATGCCATTGCATTTTTTGTCTGGTGATCAGCAGCCACATTAGGTGAAGGCACAAAAATTACTGGTTTGGCCACAATACACAATTCAGAAATTGACAAGGCTCCGGCCCTTGATATGATCAGATCAGCTGCAGAATAAGCTACTTCCATATCATTAATAAATTGCATAACAAATAATCCATCCGGCTTATGATCACCTAACCGATTCAGCATTTCTTCATAATAAATCTTACCCGTTTGCCAGATCACCTGCACTTCGCCCCAGGCAATTTTATCCAGGGCTCCCATGATACTTTCGTTGATGGTGCGTGCGCCCAGGCTTCCACCCAATACGAGAATGGTTTTTTTGTTTCCATTCAAACCATATTTCTGTCGCGCCTTTTCTTTGGTTAACTCAGGGTCAAGAATATCATTACGGACTGGGTTTCCCGTAAATATTATTTTTTCAGGGTCGAAATATTTTTCCATTCCCTCATAAGCAACACAAACCTTTTTGGCCTTTCGTGCCAGTTTTCGATTAGTTAGTCCGGGGTAGGAGTTTTGCTCCTGCAGCAACACGGGAATTCCTTTTCTATTTGCTGCCATTACTGACGGGCCACTTGCATAACCTCCTGTACCAACAACGGCCTGCGGCTTAAACTGCCGCATAATCTTCAACGCTTTTAAATAACTATTGATGAGCTTAAAAGGAAAAAGCAGGTTTTGTAATGTAAAACGCCGTTGCAAGCCACTGATCCACAGCCCTTTTATTGGGTAACCCGCTTCCGGCACACGAGTCATTTCCATCTTTCCCAAAGCACCAATAAATAGTATTTCTGTTGAAGGATTTCTTCTTTTTAATTCATTAGCTATAGCCACCGCAGGAAAAATATGGCCTCCGGTACCGCCACCGCTTATGATTACCCGATATGGTTTGTTGTTGTCTTTCAAATTAAGCTGCTTTAGGCATGTTTCTCATTATCCCCTTTTTATCACTCAATGAAATATCTATATCTCCCCTGCTTACACTCAGTATAATACCCAGTGATACTCCTGTAAAAAGCATGGAAGTACCCCCCATACTAATCAGAGGAAGGGGAATACCGGTCACTGGTCCTAAACCCACGACTACACCCATATTGATGAATGCCTGTAATACCAGGGCAAAACTCAACCCGGCAGATAGCAAACCACCAAAGGCACGTTCACTGTTATATGCGGCTTTCATGCCCCTGTACAACAGAATAAAATAAAGTAATACCACTACTATACCTCCTGTAATACCGTATTCCTCAATAATAATGGCGAAAACGAAATCTGAGTAAGGGTGAGGAAGTATATTCCGTTGATTGCTCTTCCCCGGGCCTTTTCCAATAACCCCCCCCGTAGCCACCGCAATGCGTGCCTGTTCAGCCTGGAAGGGCAATTCTTTCCCATTTACAAACGACTCTATGCGGCTAACTACCGTAGTGCCGCGTTGTCCAACAGCAATAGCTACGGCGCCCGCCAGAGCGCCCACAAAAACCAGCATTGTAAGGTATCTCACCGGCACCCGACCAATAAACATGATGAGCAAGCAGGTAACAAACAACAAGATTGCTGACGAGAAGTTGGTTAAAGCAATAAGTCCACAGATCATACCACACCATATCAGTATAGGAATCAATGACTCTTTTAAACTTTCAATATTTTGTTGTTTTTTACTCAACATACTGGTGAGACTCATAATCAATGCCAGGCTGGCCAGGTCAGACGGTTGAAATGATTGGTTGATAAATGGCAGATGGAGCCATCTGGATGCATCATTGAGCTGAACACCGGCAACAAAAGTATACAATAGCAGTGGCACACTTAACCACAGCGCCAGGCGTGAAATCCTAGAATAATAACGGTAATCAAGCTTATGTGCCACCCACATGGCAAACAGACCAAGTAGAACAAGCATACTGTGTTTGAATAAATAACTTTCCGGATTTGCCATTTTTTTAAAGGCCAGTGTACCGGTAGCACTATATACGACCAGAATACTGATAATAGACAACCCCAGCACGACAGTCCATATAATCGGATCGCCCTGTAGGTTTTTATCTGTCCATTTTTTCACCCGTTCCATCATAGCACTAATATTCTTTTTTCTTTTAATTTCATTACTGCATTCTTAAACTGATTTCCCCGATCCTCGTAGTTTTGAAAAAGATCAAAACTTGCACAGGCCGGTGACAACAGCACCACGTCATTCCATTGCGCCAGGTCGCTGGATTTTTGTACAGCATCCTCCATAGAAGTCGTTTCCAGAATACTTAAAATCTCTTCATGAAATGCATCACGTAATTTCACATTGTCCTTACCCAGGCATATCAGCGCTTTTACTTTCTCATTGACCAATGACATGACACCCTTATAATCATTGCCTTTATCTATACCTCCAGCTATCCACACCAGCGGACGATCAAGGGCATCCAGTGCATATTTCACAGCATCCACATTCGTTGCCTTGCTGTCATTGATGTAGTCCACGCCATTGATTGTAGCCACAAATTCAAACCGATGAGGCATGCCCCTGAATGAAGTTATTCCTTCTTTTATTTTATTTTGATCAACCCCAAGGAAGTTCACGGCCAATACCGCAGACATTGCATTGACCATATTGTGAAGGCCTTTAATATTCATATCCTCAAAAGAAACCTGTAGTTCCTGTCCTCCGAATATCGTATTTATAGCATTCTCAAAAACCCACCCATTCATACCCTTCTTTTCACTTAAAGACACTTTCATTTTAAGGGCCTTAAGCTGTTGGCTATCCAGGCTATTTGCGATCATTTGATCATCTGCAAAATAAACAACGGCACCTGTAGTCATGTCCGCAAGCCGTAATTTACTTGCGGCATAGGCTTTCATACTGCCATAGCGGTCGAGGTGGTCAGGCGTAATGTTGAGTATCACACTCACATCAGGCCTGATTTCTTTAAACCCATCGATCTGAAAGCTGCTGGCCTCAATGACAAAGACATCGCGGTCTCCCTGCAGGGCAAGTGATCCGGCCAGGCTATTTCCAATATTCCCCACGGCCAGCGCATTTATGCCACAAGCGGTCAACAAGTGCTCAATCAACCGCGTAGTGGTCGTTTTACCGTTGGTTCCTGTTACAGTTATGAGTTTGGCAGAAGTATATCTCGATGCAAATTCAAGCTCATCAATGATAGGTACCCCTGCGTCTTTTAATCGCTGCACTACCTGAACACCCTCAGGTATCCCTGGACTTTTAATCACTTCAGTTGAAGACAAAATCGTTGATTCCGTATGACCATTCTCTTCAAAACCGATTCCATTTTCAACAAACAGAGACTTTGTCGCTGCATCAATCACCTTATGATCCGACACAAAGACCCGATAACCCCTGGCTGATGCTAGCAGTGCTGCACCTTTTCCACTTTCTCCTGCGCCCAATATGGTTATAAGTCCCTTATTCATTTATCTCAATTTCAATGTAGCCAGGCTAAGAATAGCCAGGAGTATTCCTACAATCCAAAACCGTGTAACTATTTTACTTTCATGTATATCTGCTTTTTGATAATGATGATGTAAAGGCGACATACGTAATATCCGGCGCCCTTCACCATACCTCTTTTTCGTGTATTTAAAATACCCTACTTGCACAATCACCGAGAGGTTTTCAATCAGGAATATCCCACATAGCAATGGAATCATAAGTTCTTTTCTGGTAGCCAGCGCTAATACGGCGATAACCCCTCCCAATGACAGGCTTCCCGTATCGCCCATAAAAACCTGAGCAGGGAATGTATTATACCATAAAAATCCCAAACAGGCACCCACAAAGGCTGTACAAAAAATCACAAGTTCACTCAGGTTGGGTATATGAAGGATATTTAAGTAACCACTAAAATCATAACGTCCGGAAACATAAGCGAATATGGCCAATGTAAGTCCGATGATAGCTGATGTACCCGCAGCCAGGCCATCTATTCCGTCTGTTATATTCGCTCCATTTGACACTGCCGTAACAATAAATACGACAATAAGCACATATATAATCCAGGTAAAATCATGTCCAATAAATGGGAAAATTCCGTCGTAATCGAGCTCATTATCTTTCAAAAAGGGAACTGTTGTTTTGGTAGATTTAACATCCTCAAAGCCCCGCACCATTTCATTGTTTTCAATATGCATCGCATCATCATAATCCCTTACTACTACATCATCATGAAAATAGAGGGTTAGACCCACCACCAGGCCAATGGATACTTGTCCGGCAATTTTGAAGCGTCCTGCAAGTCCCTCTTTGTTCTTTTTAAACACCTTGATGTAATCATCCAGAAATCCCACGAGGCCCAGCCAAAGGGAGGTGATCAGCAAAAGGATGACATATATATTGTCCAGCTGTGCAAACAATAAAGTAGGAATGACCATCGCTGCGATGATAATCAGTCCGCCCATGGTAGGTGTTCCTTTTTTCTCGATCTGGCCTTCCAATCCCAGATCCCGCACTTCCTCACCAATTTGCTTTTTCCGCAGTTTATTGATCAGGTATTTTCCAAAAAATATAGTAATCAACAGTGAAAGTACGGCTGCCATACCCGCCCGAAAGGAAATATACTGGAACACCCCTGCTCCCAGGAAGTTGTGCTTATCAAGATGTTCGAATAAATAATAAAGCATATGTCCTTTTAGTTTGAAAACATGTTTAACATTCTACCCAATACTTCCCTGTCATCGAAGGGGTATTTCACCCCTTTTATCTCCTGATATGTTTCATGGCCTTTACCCGCTACCAGAATAATATCACCGGCTTTTGCCAGCATACAACCGGTCTTTATGGCCTCTTCCCGATCAACAATTTTCAGCACTTTGCGCATACTTACAGGATCAAGCCCTGATTCCATTTCTTCAATGATTGCCTGCGCATCTTCATCACGCGGATTGTCAGAAGTAAATATTACCTTGTCGCTATATTTACAAGCGATATCACCCATGATGGGTCGTTTGGCTTTATCTCTGTTACCTCCACACCCCACTATGGTAATAAGTTGTTCATTTTTTGTCCTGACCTCTTCAATTGTTTTTAGTGCATTGTCAAGTGCATCAGGAGTATGTGAATAATCAACAATCCCTAAAATTCCACTTGAAGAACCAACACGCTCAAACCGACCACTCACCCCGTCACTCATGGATAAGGCGGTAAGTACGTCGTCACTTTCTTCTCCCATCTGCACGGCGACACTATAAACAGCCAACAAATTATAGCTGTTAAATCCTCCGATGAGCTTAAACCACACCTCTTTCCCCGCTATCTCCAATTCAATTCCCTCTAAAGTGTTTGCCAGCATCCTGCCTTTGATGTCCGCTACACTTTTGAGGGCATAGGTTAGCTTCTCTGCCTTTGTATTTTGCAACATGATACTTCCCCGCCTGTCATCGGTATTGCTAATTGCAAAAGCCGCAGCAGGGAGCTGATCAAATAATTTCTTTTTGGCCTTGATATAATTCTCAAAAGAGCCATGGTAATCGAGGTGATCATGTGAGATATTCGTAAAAACTGCCCCGGCAAACGTCACTCCTTCTACCCGGGACTGCTCCAATGCATGGGAACTCACCTCCATAAAACAATGAGATATTCCCTCTTGCACCATCTCTGCAAGTAATGCATTCAGTGCCAGCGCATCGGGTGTCGTGTAGGAAGCCGGCACCTCTCTTCCGGCAATTTTATTGATCACCGTTGAAATAAGTCCACAGTGATACCCCAGTTCCATGTAAAGATTATAAAGTAAAGTCGCTGTAGTCGTTTTCCCATTTGTACCTGTAATCCCGATCAGCTTCAGTTTTTGAGAAGGGTTATCATAATAATTCGCCGCCAAAATGCCGAGCGCCTTTGGCGTACTTTTAACAGCGACGTAGGTAACGTCTTCATCTGTTGTCTTTGGTATTTTTTCACAAATCACCACCTCTGCCCCCGATTGCACTGCGTCATCAATATATTGATGCCCATCGTGCTTCAGGCCACTCACTGCGACAAAGAGGCACCCCCTACTTACCCTTTTCGAGTTAAAGGAAATATCTTTCACTTCCCTGTCCATTTCTCCCAGTGTGGCAGTGATCGAAACGCGATATAGTATATCTTTTAAATTCATCAATTATCCAAGGCTTAAAATGACCAGTTCACCTTTTTTTACTTTAGCATTGGGCTGAACAGATTGCTCTTCCACCCTTCCTATTCCGCGATGTGAAATGCGCATACCTGCTGTCTCCAGCAAATAAATAGCATCACGCAAGGTCATTCCCCTGACGTCCGGCACGATACCCGGCTTCACCTCCTTGCTATGCCACTGCACCGCATTTCCATTTATTTTTGTCTTCACCCACTTTTCATTATCAACGGTGTGGTTTGAAACACCCAACTCATTGCATATGAAGGAAAGTTCTTCACGGTTTCCAGCCTGAATAACCGGGAATACCCCCATTGGAACATCCGTAATTTCCTCGACAAAGGATCCGTGTAACTCGAGGTCGCGGGAATAAATATTATCTGCTATTTCCTTGAATACCGGTGCTGCTACGTTACTGCCGTACTGACGCCACCCTTTTGGATTTCGCACCACCACAATAGCGCTGTACTTTGGGTTGCCTGCCGGGAAATATCCGGCAAAAGAAGTCATATACCTATTGGTATAGCGGCCATTTTTCAGTAGTTGGGCAGTGCCCGTTTTACCGGCAATTCTATAATGTGTTCCTTTCACATTACTTGCTGTTCCATTTTCAACCACCCCTTCCAACAATTGCCTTATACGAGCAAGTGTTTCCCGGGAGCAAATATTTTCTTCGAGCACTTCAGCTTTATATTCCTGTCGCACACGATCGGCTTTCCCCATTGAGCGTACAATAATCGGGCGGATCATTTTCCCATTGTTAGCCACAGCATTGAACAATGTGAGAATGTGCAATGGTGTCACTTCCAGCCCATAGCCATGTGCCATCCAGGGAAGCGTAATTCCACTCCATCCATTCTGCTCGGGACGTGGTATTTTTGGAACACCGCCTCCCATAATTTGAAAATTTAAAGAGTGTGTGAGGTGTAATTTGTCCAGGTAGCTCAAAAAACGATTGGGATCCAGCCCAAAATGCTTATCGACCAACTTGACCATTGCCACATTGGAAGATTTTTCGAAGGCCTCTTTAAAGGACAGCTTTCCCCAACCCCCTTCATGGTGGTCTCTTACGGTGGAATTGTAAATCTTATAAGAGCCATCGCCCGTATCTATGATGTCGGTAAGCCTGAGTGGTGTCTCTTCCATCAAGGCGAGTGCCGTGGCCAACTTGATGGTCGAACCCGGCTCCATTACACTCCCAACGGCATAGTTGTATGTTTCACGATACCCATTGCCTACCCTTGTCAGGTTTGACATCGCCTTAATTTCACCAGTTTCCACTTCCATCACAACCACCAGCCCAAAATCCGCTTCATGACCCCGAAGGGCTTTTTCCAGTGCGGTCTCAGCCACATCCTGCAAATTGACATCAATCGTTGTTTCGATATCATCACCATCTATTGTCCTTATCTCCGTCCCGTCAAAAACAGGCTTCCAGTTACTTCCGGAAATCTTTTGGAACATAGCCTCCCCGTCCTGCCCGGACAGAATATCATTAAAACTATATTCAAGTCCCGCACCGCGTTCGTTTTCATTGATAAAACCAACCGTACGTTTACTCAGGTTCTCAAAAGGCTGAAAGCGCTTATCTACTCTTTCGAATATCACTCCTCCACCATACCTTCCTTCACGAAATATGGGCCAGGAAGCTACTTCCTTTTTGACATGGTAATTGATTAATCGCCTGCTAACCATTAAATACCGGCGATTTTGCTCCCTGGCATCAATCATCATGTTCTTGTATTGAGCGGCCGATTTCTCATGAAAATACTTACTGAGGTATATGGAAAGTGAGTCAATTCCCTGATCGAAAGTCCCCTTTGAGGGAACAGTGGGGTCAAAAGCAACCTTATAAAATGGTAGCGAAGTGGCCAGCAGACTGCCGTTGTCTGAGTAAATATTGCCACGAGTAGCCTTTACCGGTCGGTACTGGTAGGTAATCTTCCGGGCCTTTTCTTTCCACGCCTCCCCTTGCACAAACTGTATGATTACAATCTTCGCTACAATAGCCACAGCGAAGATAAACATCAATACAAATGCCACCCGTACCCGAAGTAATATGTGTCGCTTAATGTTCACGCTTATCGATTACTATTTTATATGGTGGTTGTAAACTCTCTTTCAATCCCCTGTCTTTTACTTTTTCAGCTACTTCCGACTGCTTACCCGAAAGCATATACTCCGCTTTCAGTGTAGTATAATCTGCCCTAAGGTCTTCCACTTCCGCCTCCAGCCAGTTTATTTTCCGAATGGTCTTTTCCGAATAATGGCTGTTTCCTATATAAATTAGGGCCAATAAAAAAAGGAAGAATATATGGGGCAGGTATTTTACAGGAAAGCCAAAATCAAGCATCCCGTTGAGCGCCAGCAGTTTTTCCACTTTTTGAAAAAACCCCCTCCCCTCACCTCTTTTCATTCCCGTTTTTAGCGTATTTTCTTTCATTATATTTTTTCCGCTATCCTTAACCGTGCGCTGCGCGCCCGGCTGTTTTGCTTTATCTCCTCTTCACCTGCAGCAATAGGCTTTTTATTTATTGCTATAAGTGGTTTATTGGTATTTCCATAAAAATCCTTTTCCTCTATTCCTTCTGTATTTCCCTTTCGAATCAGGTTCTTTACCAGTCTGTCTTCAAGTGAATGGTATGAAATCACGACCAATCTTCCCCCGGGCTTTAGTACTTCAAGCGCTTGGTCTAAAAACGACTTCAATGCTCCAATCTCATCATTCACCTCAATTCGCAAAGCCTGAAACACCCGGGCGTAATATTTAAATTCCGCTCCCCGGGGAGCCACGCGATCCAGCAGTTCCCTGAATCCACCGGTGGTTTTTATTTCACCCAATGCCCTTGCACGAATAATTTCTGCCGCCAGGGTTCGGGCATTCCGCACCTCGCCATACCGGCTAAAAATATCTACCAACTCTTTTTCAGGATAAGTATTCAAGACTTCCCGGGCCGTGATTGGCCCCGATCGATCCATGCGCATATCTAAAACATGGTCAAAACGTGTTGAAAACCCCCGCTCAGGCTCATCGATCTGGTGGGATGAAATGCCTAAATCGGCGAGTATCCCATCAACCTCTTTCACACCATACAACCTTAAAAATTTTTTGATGTGCCTGAAATTGGCCTGAATAAATGTAAAAGAACGTTCTTCTATTTTTCTGGACTGAAGCGCTGCGTCTTCATCCTGATCAAATCCAAACAACCTCCCCTCTTTCAACCTTGAGAGTATTTCCCGGCTATGGCCACCTCCACCAAATGTAACATCCACATAAGTACCTCCCGTTTTCAGGGCCAGGCCTTCAATAGTCTCTTTCAACAGTACCGGTATATGATAATCCATACCTCTAGCTATTCGTCCAGTAATTTTCTGGCCATGTCCGAAAATTCAGCAGGATCGTCTATCAACTGCTGATTATATAATTCCGGGTTCCATATTTCAATTTTGTTGCCCATGCCGATTACAATCACTTCCTTCTTTAATTGGGCGTATTGCAACATGGGTTTGGGAACAAGAAGCCTTGCGTTGGCATCGAGTTCTACTGTAGAACTTCCCCTAAAGAAATTACGCTGAAACTTCCTGTATTCTTCATTGAATTCGCTTAAGCCGGCAATTTTTGAATAGATCTTGTTGAATTCCACCATGGGGTAGAGAATCAGGCACGGGTCAAAACCCCGCTGAATGACCAGCTCGTTGCCAGAGGCACCGGGTAGATTGGACTTTATACGGGCTGGTAGTACCAAACGCCCCTTCGCATCCAATTTGCATTCATATTCGCTGGTAAAAAAAGTCATGTCGGCTAGTGTACGCTACTTCAATAAGCAAACATAAGAATTAATTTTCCATTTTCAACCACTTTCTCCCACTTTTTTCCACTTTTTGACATTTTATGCACACATGTAAGATTTAGGGGCGGTTGTGACACACCTTAATCACACCTCCAAACCGGCCTAAAACAGACCTCAAGAACGGTTAAAGATGCTTTAATGGGAATTTCGGAGTTAGTGGGGGGAAGTGGGGGAATAGTTTTGAACAGATCCTCTTCTTTATTTTTTTTAATTTATACTTTGTTTTACAAAGTACTTTTATTTTATTTGCTCCATGAAAGAACAGGAGTACCTCAAAGACCTTACGGAAATCCGGTCGATCATGGAACGGTCGGCCCGGTTTATATCACTCAGTGGCCTGTCTGGAGTAATGGCAGGTATTTATGCGCTCATTGGTGCCTTTATTGCCTATCACATTATCTACAAATCGCCTTACGTACTGTACGACTCCATCCGGGCCCACGAACTGTCAGGGGGCATCACGTTTTTGGTACTGGATGCAGTAGTGGTGCTGGCACTTGCAGTGGCTACCGGCATGTATCTCACTTACAGAAAAGCCCTCAAAAATGGACAGAAAATATGGGACAAGACATCTAAAAGACTGCTCCTCAACCTGTTTCTCCCCCTTGTGGCAGGTGGTCTTTTTATCATTATTATTTTCTGGAGGGGGTTTTTCTCACTTATATCACCGCTCATCCTCATCTTTTATGGCATGGCATTGATCAATGCCAGCAATCACACGGTGCGGGACGTCAGATACCTGGGTATTTCAGAAATCATACTGGGACTGGTAGCCGCGCTGTTGCCCGGATATGGTTTGTTTTTCTGGGCCTTTGGATTTGGGGTGCTCCATATATTCTACGGGTTGGTCATGTACTTAAAATACGACAGGTGAAAGGGATAATAGAAAACCTGCACAAGGCCTTTGACAACCGGGTACGTCTGGGAATCATGTCGGCACTGATGGTGAACGAACGCATGGATTTCAACAGCATGAAAGACCTTCTGGATATTACCGATGGCAACCTGGCCAGCCACCTCAAAGCGCTTGAGAAAGAAGATTTTATCCTGGTGAATAAAACGTTTATTGGCCGGAAACCAAACACAAGTTATCAGACCACCCCGACCGGGCGAAAAGCCTTTGAAAACCACTTAAACGCACTGGAAAAACTTATTTCCAGCCAGCAAATGAAACCCGATGAATAATTTTTTTACCCATTAACTTTGAAATACAAAGTACTTTTATAAACTTCAAACAACATAACAATGGAAGAACAACTTAAAAAAACG
>Ga0224506_10000313_pt1 | contig 44657 bp, 37 predicted proteins | sample SF_Jan12_sed_USG_2_FD_169108 | JGI IMG/M metagenome (GOLD analysis project Ga0224506, IMG submission 169108) | Sediment microbial communities from San Francisco Bay, California, United States - SF_Jan12_sed_USGS_8_1 | ecosystem: Environmental > Aquatic > Marine > Sediment | place: USA... | reverse complement strand
TTATCGGTTGGGGGAACACATGCGCAATTACAGACGTCCTGATTCCAGGAAAAAAAACACATTTCTGATATTTTTCATTTATTTCATGCTGGTATTCTGCGTGCAGCTTGTCACCGGCTAAAAATGCTTGCTTGCCGGTTAACTGGCTCACGAGTATTTTTCTGCTGAGCCATGCTCATGTATCGCTCGGTGTAGCAAGGCTTGCTGTCTGGCAGAATAAAATGGCCTGTGTTTTTTTGGTTTATGCCAGTCTTAAAGCTTGCATTGTTTTCGCCATGCTTTGTATTTTTCGTGGCGCGCTCTTTTATCATCATACGATGTTGCTAATGCCTGCGTCCTGCGGTATTCAATTTTTAAGACGTGGCGAGTCTGCTTTGCGAAAGCCGCGTGGCTGAGAACAGGTTGTTGTTTTATTTGTAAACAAAGAGGCTGACGTTATAATATTAAACAGCTGGATATGGCGGTCCGTGCGCTCAGCAAACACGCACAAAGCCGCTGCCATTACCCGCTTTTATTTGCAGAAACTGTTTGCTATAAAAACAAGGGAAATGTGATGAAGCTGTCTTTCAGGGAAGCCAATAAAACATTGCTGCAGGGGGTGCTGTTTCTGGCTTTGATACTTTCCGGATTTTCTTCTCTGGCTAATGACAGGATTTATGCAGAATGTCAGGGCTCAGAAGGCGCACTGGATACAAGGTATTGTATTGAAAAAAATATCAGTGAGTTGCCTTTTGTTCTGATTCCATATAAACCGAATTATTTTATTGGCTCTTACGTTGATGGGCTAAGTGGTACGGCTGAAGAGTTTCAGAATTTTGAAACTAAATTCCAGATAAGTTTTAAAGTGCCGTTGTCAGATTACGACGATCCCGCCTCCTGCCTGTGGATAAAAAACACGCGTTGTATAACGTATTTTGCCTATAGTCAGATGTCGGTCTGGCAGATGACAAATTTTGACCGTTCTGCCCCGTTTCGGGATACAAATTTTGAACCTGAACTGATAGTGGCCCAGTCATTTAAAAGCAAAGCGGCAGCTGACTGGCAACTGAGGCAGATAAATTATGCACCTGTTAATCATCAGTCAAATGGTAAAGTGCCGCCTTTTTCAAGAAGCTGGAATCGAAGTTATATTGATTTTGTTTTTGAAAAAAGCAAACATTACATCAGCTTTAAAGCCTGGACCAGATGGCCTGAGCATAAAAAAGCAAACCCGGCTGATTTCCAGGGGGATGATAATGAACATATTGAAAAGTATGTGGGCAATGTTGAGCTGAAATATTTTTATGCCGGAGACCGATCCAGCTACAGTGTTGAAATCCGTGACAGCGAGTTCAACAGTAATAAAGTGAATTTCCAGTTTAACTGGTCGCGTCCGATAAAAGATATTTTTACATTACTGGATAAGAATGATTTAAGGTTATATGTGCAGTACTTTAATGGTTATGGCGAGACATTAATTGACTTTAATGTTAAACGTCAGCGCTTTGGCATAGGGGTGATGCTCGCTGACTGGTTATAGCTGACGGTTTTAATGCGCAATAAGGGCCTGAAAAGTCAGCTGAAACCAGGGCCGTAATGCACCGCTAACCCCGGGCCCGATAAACGCCAGCCCGCGTTACTGGTGGTCATAATAAAATTTGAATAAGTGTCTTTGCCTGATCTCAACTGGCTTGATGTGAATCAATAATCCTGATCATGTTTTATTTATACTTTTATCAGATACTACTAAAAAATTGTTATTGCAAATGATGCTTAGAGGATTTTTAGGGAGTGTTGTAATGGTGTGCTTTGTTCACTATTTAATGTTCTTAGCTGGTAAGCCTGGGGTTGCTGACTATGTCAGGGTTAAAGCTGTTGATAATATCACCTCAAAGCTAATTAAAAACCATATGGCAACATTAATTGTCTGCAGCTATTGCTATAGGCAGGGTGGCTGAGAAAATAAAGAAATAAGTTGTCTGCGAAATTAATAAAAATAAGAAGAAGGAAAAAGAGAACGCTAAGAATATTGTAAACAAGGTGCAGTTGATCGTCTAAAGGAGGATGACATCATGAACCCGTTTACAAGTTGTCTGGCTGCAAAACAGTTACAAAAATCATTCGCTATTATCTTTATTTTTATGCTGGGTGTATTAAGCATCATTGCTTCAAGCGGCAATGGCAACGGCTCTGAACCCGGAACTTTGCAATTAGAGAATACTGCATACAGTGCTGTCGAAGGTAGCAATCCCTCAGTTACCGTCACCGTGACCCGAACAGCAGGCAAAGACGGTGATGTCAGTGTTGACTACACAAGCTCGGATGGTACAGCAACGGCTCCCGCCGACTACAGTTCCGTCAGTGGTAGCTTGAACTGGGCTGATGGCGATGACGCGGCAAAAACTGTCAGCATTGCTATCGTTGACGATAGTGCCGTTGAAACAACAGAACATTTCACCTTTACTCTCAGTAACGCTCAGGTAGCGAGTCTGGGAGCAAACAGCAGCGCGACTATTAGCATTAGCGATAATGACGCACTCAGTTCATTGCAGCTTGGCAGTACTGGCTACAGTGTTACAGAGGGGCTGGATGCCACCGTTAACATATCTGTTGAGCGCTCAGGCGGCAGCAGTGGCGCGGCAAGTGTCGACTATGCCACCTCAGACAATACGGCACTGGCAGCCTCTGACTATACCGCCACTAGCGGAACCCTGAGCTGGGCAGATGGTGATGCGGCATCGAAAACATTCACGGTTAGCATTGCTAACGATAGCGCCGTCGAGCTTGTAGAAGCCTTTAACGTGACCTTAAGCAATGCTGTAAACGCCACATTAGGTGCTAACAAGACGGCAACGGTGACTGTTATTGATAACGATTCTATTACGGTGACGGGTACGGTGTTTGCTCCCAATGGTAGTCTCGCTTATAAAAAGCCAGGTCTGTTACAGCGGCTCTACGCGGCAGTTTTTGGCAGTCAGGCGGATGCAGCGATCAGTAATCTGACAACACCTGTTGGCGGGGCAACGGTGGCTGTTTACTCGCTAGATAGCAACGGTGATCTGCTTAGCACAACACCGGTCAGCAGCAGCACGACGGATAGTTTAGGTACTTTCACCTTGCTGGCACCGATCGATGCGCCTCATGTTCAGTATATTGTGCGCGCCTCAGGCGCAACCGAGCAGATCGACAGTCGCATTGTCAGTACTCATATTAATGTTGATCCATCCACCGACGCGACCAGCAAGATGGTCACTTCACTGATTTCAAATTATGCCCAGATCAGTACTCAGGAAGTGAGCGAAATGCAGCAAGACATTGCCGAACTGGTGACTCAGATTGATGCGGCTGGTCTTAATGCAACGGTCCTGTCCAATAGCCTGTTCAGCAAAGCAGAAAGTCTGGTCGGGCAATACAATGTGCTCAGAAGCAAGCTAGCCAGCGGCCAGATCTGTGGCAAGGTAACATCGGCGACGGCGGTGTCGTTGCAGGGAATTCTGATGGTTGTGCAGGACTATGATGACTGGCTTACAAGAGCCAGAACCTACACCAATGCCAGTGGCGATTATTGTCTCAATGTGCCGGTGCAGGGTGTGGCCGATCCTGATGGGGGCAACTTTAGTGGCGAATATATTATTGGTGCCATCAACCGCACGACTGACAGCGATGATATCGAACGTTCTGCCAGTGAGTGGCTCGGCAGTGGCACCAGTTACACCAAGTTTGAAGCCATAAAAATCTCGGTAGCCAATACAAGCCCGGTGATGGCTGTCGACTTCACGCTTGAGCCGGGTGCGCGTATTCGCGGTACAGTCAAATCCAGTGGCAGCCTGCTGGCGGTAGAAGGTGCACGGGTCAATGTGCGCGATTACGATACAGGAAGACAACTGGCATCAGCTGTTGTAGAGGCGGATGGTTCCTATCAGGTAAATGTTATTCCTGGTAACTATCTGTTGACAGCTGTCAACAAAACCACGAGCCCTTATGGCTCTGAAATTTATAATGGACTGGGAGGCAGTAAAAACCCTAACTTTGGCCTCTCGGTATCGGCGAGTGCCGGTGATGAAGTGACGATTGATTTTGAACTCGAAAATGGTAGCCAGCTCAGTGGCAATATTAACGATGGCAGCCCGGTAGTGAACACGCGCGTCAGGGTGCATATTGCCGGAGGTACTTTTTCGCTAAGTGACAGTACAGATCGAAACGGTGATTACAATATCTGGTTAAAAGCCGGTAGCTATGACCTCTATGCCTACGGACAACGTCGCCTGGCTGTAGACCTTAGCAGCAGTCAGGCGGTCGATTTTAACGCGGCGGTGAGCACAATAACCGGTCAGCTTGCAGACAGCAGTTCGTTGCCGGTCGGGCATGTGACGATGAGGTTATACGATCCTGCAGGCGAGTTTCTGGGCTATGGTGAAAGCGACAGCTATGGTGTCTTCACTGTCTATTCTGAGCTGATAGCAGCGCATTTACTGGAAGCTCGAATCACACGCGAATCGACGGTGGCAGGCATTATCTACATCAATCAAACGCGTTTGCTGAGCGGTGACCCGGTTAATATTATTTCAACAGGTGAGGTGGTGGATCTGGCAACGTATTCATTGCCCGATGGTGGCATGCTAAAGGGCAAAGTATATGCAGACAGCTCAGGCAGCACCACAACACCGATAGCCAATTTCCGCGTTCAGGTGCGGGATGGAGGCACCACGCTTGCGGACAGGTTTTTACAGGTGCGTACGAAAAGCGATGGCAGTTACAGGGTCGCGTTACCGGCGGCAATTAGCTACGACAGGGTAAAAATGCGCGATGCGACAGGTGCCGATTCAGGCAATGGCAATTGCGACGGCATTGCCATTGCTGCGGGGGTGACAACCGTGCTCAATTTTTATGATGGTGACAATAGCTGTGAGCTGAATCCGTAATCAAAGCCACGGCCAAGCCAGTGGCTGTTATCGTTAATGCCATAGCGCATGATGAAAGCTTGCTCCCATAGAGTAAGGGGGGAATAAAATAAAGTGTGTTTCGTCCCGGCGTTGGTGCGGCTAACAAAGTAGCGCTGAGACCATCAACGGCTTTAAGTCAGGGTTATTTAAAAATGCTGTTAGAACATAACAAAGCAAGGTTTAACGACTGGCTGATCGGTGTGGGTGTGGCGGCACTTGTATTGGGGGTAATCGTGTACCTAGTGGACCGGCCACCGTCACAGGTCTATTTTGTTCCGGAGTTACTCAGTCAATATAATGGCGGGCCCTTTGTCTTCGGATTGAGCGGTTATCACATGCCGGCCTTTTTACACGCCTTCGCTTTTAGTTTAATCAGTGTCGGCATAATCAATAGCAGCTTCAGGGTGGCTGTGGGCGTTTGCCTTATCTGGTTATTTATTGATGGCCTGTTTGAACTGGCCCAGCATCAACTCATTGCCGTTCAAATAGCAGGTTATATACCTGGCTGGTTTAAAGGCATTCCTGTTCTGCAGAATACGCGTGATTATTTATTATACGGGCGATTTGATGTGGCCGATCTGTTCGCCATTTTACTGGGCGTGGTCTGCGCATTGTTAATCATTTTTTTGTCGCAGCTAAAAAAGCAGAGACGCGATAACGCAAAGATAAAAAATAAAAATTAACCAGCCAATAGTCAGCGCTATCGCAAAAAAACTGACAGCGATATTCAGCACTCCTAAAGCGAGCATTAAGCGACAGCTAAGTGATGCAGCAGAGACTGCTGTGGGCGGGATCAGGTTTATGGCACCGGAAATAAAGCATGCCGGAACATCTGTGAGCAACAAATGCTGGCTGACTATTCGAAGCTTTTGCTCGTATGTGTGTATTGATACACAGGTTAAATATCAGCTGGATAAATAATGATAAAGTCCTATACTTTAACAGTAATATAGACTTAGTTTAAATAGGGGTATTGTGTGCTTAAACGATTTGAGAAACGTAATATGGGCAATGTGGATCGGGTGATCCGTATTCTAATGGGCTTAGCCATGATTTATCTCGGTTTTATTGATCAGTCATTGATAGGCAGTGTGGCAATCGCGTCCATCGTCGGCGTATTTGGTGTGATCTCTATCGCTTTTGCCTATATTGCCTTCTGCCCGCTTTATACTTTAGGTAATGTCAGCACCGCGTCAAAAACTGAAAACCGGTAAGTTTTATTGGCCATATCAGTAAGGGCTCGTTTTATAACGGTCTCTGTCATCATTACAGCGATTGGTTTGTCTTTGTTTACGCATGTGATTTACGATAAAGCAATCAGCTATAAACATTTTCTTCAGAAAAATGCATTTCGTAGCCTGTCTGAACAGCTTGTAAGTCAGGCTGATTCAGACTCATCAGGACTGGATTATTTCCGAAAGTTACTGCGTTTTAATAGTAAGCAGACAAATCAGCCTGCATTGATGTTTGCGATTGTCAGTGACCGGGATCAGGTGCCAGAGTTTTATCACAGTAGCGCCAACACGAATCAGCCAGATGCAAGCCTGGCAGCCGACAGCCTGATAAAAAACCTGAATCAAAAGCGCAATGACAGCGAAGGCCAGTATGAAGCGCAGGGCAAGATACATTTCTGGCTAAAGCAAGCGATTTTAACTGAGGACAAGAATAGCTATTATACAGTTGCTGTGTATGCTCTTTCGACATCTGCATTGAAAGAAACGCAGGAATTCTTTGGTGTGCCGTTAATAATATCTGGCGTGCTGCTGCTCTGGATAATGGTCTGGGCTTCGATCATATTGTCATCACTGGTGACTAAACTGCAGAACCAGAAACAGACGCTGAGAGATCAGGCGGTCGATATTAATCAGGCGCGAGACGAAGCCATGCAGGCCAATCAGGCTAAAAGCGATTTCCTTGCGAACATGAGTCACGAGATTCGCACACCTTTAACGGCCATCATCGGTTTTGCCGAGGCAAGTCTCGATTTAAAGCAGTCTGTGAATGAAAGGTATCAGGCAATCAATACGATTATTCATAGCGGCGAGCATTTGCTGCGTATCATTAACGATATTCTTGATCTTTCAAAAATCGAAGCGGGTAAAGTCGCTCTTGAAATAAGACCGGTCAGGCTGATTGATGTGCTTCATGAAGTAAAAGAATTTGTGAATGTGCTGGCGCAGGAAAAAGCCTTGAGTTTTGGTATTAACAATCGTTTTCCGTTGCCGGGAATCATCACGACGGATCAGTTGAGACTGAAACAGATTTTATTGAACTTGTGTTCGAATGCCGTCAGGTTCACAGACAAAGGTCATGTTTTTATCAACGTCTCGTATCAGTGCGCGACAGGTTATTTACAGTTTGATGTTGTCGATAGCGGCATCGGCCTGACGGAACAACAACAGGCCGTTATATTTAATCCCTTCCAGCAGGCTGACAGCTCGACGACACGAAAATACGGCGGCAGCGGACTGGGCCTGACATTATCAAACCAGTTGACAATGCTGCTGGGTGGCGAGCTGGCAGTTGAAAGTGTGCCGAATCAAGGCAGTCGGTTTTCGGTTCGCATTAAAATAGGAAATGTGGATGAAAAAGACTATATCTATGAGGCGGACTATGATGCGGGCTATGATAAAAATATAAGCACTGTGAGCCACTGTCCTGCTGTTAAAGGCCGAATATTATTGGCAGAGGATAATAAAGACATTCAGGCTCTTGTTAAAATGCTTGTCAAAAAAACCGGTGCTGATCTGGTTGTTGTTGAAAACGGAAAAAGAGCGGTAGAGGTGGCCTCGGAGTCGCATTTTGATCTTGTTTTTCTGGATATTCAAATGCCGGTTATGGGAGGCTTTGAAGCCCTGCAAGCGCTTCAGCGTAAGGCTTACGATAAGCCGGTGGTGGCTATGACGGCTAATGCAATGCAAAAAGACAAAGAGCAATGCATGGCGGCCGGCTTTTCCGGCTTTGTCAGTAAACCCATTGACCAGGCACATCTGTATGCCATTATCAGTCGCTATCTTGAGGCATCAGCAGCAAGAGACGAAAAAGGCGCTGCAATCACCTCCAGCTTGCTGGTGCAAGAGCCTGAATTTATTGACGTCGTCAATGCTTTTATACGGCGGCTGCCAGAAATCCAGCAAGCCATTAATCAGGCGTATTCAAAAGCAGACTGGCAGGTTTTTTCTGAACAGATTCATCAGTTAAAAGGTCTGGGCGGCGGCTTTGGTTATCCGCTGCTAACCGATGTGTCAAAAGAAATAGAATGCCTGCTCGCTGAAAAAGATTATCAGGGCGTTGAAGAAAGTTTAAAAAAACTCAACGCATTATGCGCTCAGGTGATAGCCGGTCAGGAAGAAAATTACACTGTTATAAAATAATATTTATATTGTCAGTTAACGACTGTTTGCCGGTACTTAACTTTTCGCTTTCTATCTCCCGATGGTATTTCGGCTTAAGTGCACAAGCAGCAGCTCAGCCTGAACACTGAGTGTGACTTGAAAATAATGTAGCTGACCCAGCCATGCGTTAACCGCAATCAACGGTTAATGCCATCGCTTAATAAATGCTGTCAATGTATTGATCAGCATTTATTAAAAAAACTATGACATGGCGGAGACGATGACAGCAATCAGCAAGAGAACGAGTGTCAGACCCTGTAAGCTGATACGGGCAAACATAAACTGTTCACTGTGTTTTTTGTCGAACTCACCACCATGAGCCATAGACACCACGCCCATTCCCAATGCAATGACTGTTGCCAGCATCGCCAGAATCATAACAGCTGTTAAAATAGTCATGATCAATCCTCCTTTTTTATTTAATTAAAATTAATACATAAATAATTATTCGGGTATTGATTTCAAACAAAAAGCAGGCAGATTAACGCTAAAAAACTGTCCAGATAAAATAGTTTTATTATCGGTATTAATTCATTCGTTTGTGTCTGCCAGTATTCGTTGCCATGACAATAACAGCTGTGATGTTCTATCCACTATCGCATCTTGACAACATATATGGTTTTTCATATATTACGCCCATGGAGATCAGCACCGATACCTTATTTTCTACCCTGTCGAATGAAATACGCCTGCGTTGCCTGATGCTGTTGCATCACCAGGGTGAATTATGTGTTTGTGAATTGACGCATGCTTTGCATATGTCGCAGCCGATGATATCTCGCCATCTGGCACTACTGCGCGATACAGGACTGGTCAATGATCGGCGTGCCGGACGCTGGGTTTATTATTCTATTAATGCGGCATTGTCTGACTGGGTCAAACAGATATTTGTCATCACGGCAAAAGCAAATAAAAATCAGCCGCCTTTTGCCGATGATTTAGAAGCCTTAATGACGATGCCGGATCGTGCTGAGACTGCCGGCTGTGGCTGAATGAAAACAGCAGTGTTTAATTGTTGAAAGATAAGTGAAGGTTTTAATATGTCTATACGTGTTGGTATTAATGGTTTCGGTCGCATGGGGCGTCTTGGTTTCAGGGCGGGCTGGAATAAGCCCGGATTTTTGCTGGCTCAGGTTAACGAGATTGCAGCCGATGCCAACACATCCGCGCATTTGCTTAAGTTTGATTCGGTGCACGGCACCTGGCACTGTGATGTAACGGCAGACAGTGACAAACTGATTGTCGATCAGCAAATAATAGCTTATAGCTCGCTCGCAGATATTAAAGACACCGACTGGTCAGGCTGTGACATCGTGATCGAGGCCACGGGTGTGCATCATAAGCAGCCTGAACGCTTAAGCGCTTATTTCGATCAGGGAGTTAAAAAAGTCATCGTAGCGGCGCCAACGGCAGGCGCATTAAATATTGTTTATGGCATTAATGACCATTTGTATGATGCTGAAAATAATCATTTAATCACCGCCGCTTCCTGTACCACCAACTGCCTCGCGCCCGTGGTAAAAGTCATGCAGGAGAAGGTCGGCATTGTGCATGGCAGCATGACCACTATTCACGATATCACGAATACTCAAACTATCGTCGATAAAGGCCACAAAGATCTGCGCCGTGCGCGGGCCTGCGGCCAGTCGTTAATTCCTACCAGTACCGGTTCTGCAAAGGCGATTACGGAGATCTTTCCTGAACTCAAAGGCAAACTCAATGGCCATGCGGTCAGAGTGCCGTTGCTGAATGCATCGCTGACCGATTTTGTATTTGAAGCATCACGGGCGGTAAGCGCAGAAGAAATTAATGGTTATTTTCGAGATGCCTCAGAAAATGAATTGCAGGGTATTCTGGGTTACGAAGAAAGACCGCTGGTGTCAGTGGATTACGTTAACGATGCACGTTCTGCCATCATCGATGCGCTCTCTACCATGGTGATCAATCACACGCAGGTAAAAATATACGCCTGGTACGATAATGAATGGGGCTATGTTAACCGCATGATGGAACTGGTCGCCAAGGTTGCAAAGCATTTGTAAATGACGGATTGCCGTCTGCAAGGCTGCTGCATACCACGCTGAACAGCAAACTTCGCAATAGCGAACAGTGTGATTGTCATCGCCGGCAATGTGCAGGTGTCAACAATATTGAGTGCCTGTTACAAAATAATCCCTATGAGCTATAACTATACAAATAATTCTATATGAAGTTTAGGTTATTCTGGGGCTGCCATCTTAATGAGCGATACCACACTAGAACAACGTCTTGCCTTGCATGTGCAGCAAACACCGCTCGCAGTTATTGAGTGGGACCTGGACTTCCGGGTGATTGACTGGAACCCGTCGGCTGCACGCATCTTTGGTTACAGTTATGAAGAAGCCATTAACCAGTACGCAGCGGATATTATTTTGCCTGAAGCTGCACGGCCTTTTGTGTCGCAAGTATGGCAGGCGCTGCTGGAAAAAAAGGGCGGTCAGCGCAGCACCAACAGCAATGTTACCAAGCAAGGCAGGCTGATTCATTGTGAATGGTATAACACGCCGCTTGTGAACCCATCTGGTCATGTCATTGGCGTGACTTCACTGGTGCAGAATATTACCCGGCAAAAAGAGAATGAACAGGCCCTGGCCGAAGCAAAAGAGCGGGCCGAAGTGACGCTGCATTCTATCGGCGATGCGGTTATTACCACCGATGCCGCTGGCCGGGTTGACTACCTTAACCCGGTTGCTGAAAAACTAACGGGCTGGACGAATAAAGAGGCCGTCGGTAAAAAACTGCCGGAAGTGTTTCATATTGTCAACGAGCTGAATGGCGAGGTGCTTATCAACCCGCTTGAAAGGTGCCTCAATGCAGCTGGAATCGTCGATAATGCCAGCCAGGCGCTGCTGATATCGAGGCAGGGATACAGAATTTCGATTGAGGATTCTGCCGCGCCAATCGTTCTTAATAAAGAAATCATTGGTGTTGTGCTGGTATTTCATGATGTCACCAAAACCAGAGAGTTATCAAAACGACTCTCATGGCAGGCCAGTCATGATTCATTGACGGCTCTGGTAAATCGCCGCGAGTTTGATCGGCTGCTATCTCTGCTGCACGCTGATGCCTGCGAGCATCGGCATCAACATGCTCTGCTATATCTGGATCTGGATCAGTTTAAGCTGGTTAATGATACCTGTGGTCATATCGCAGGTGATGAGTTGCTCAAGCAGCTAGCCGTTCTGTTGCAGGAAAATATTCGAGGCAGTGACACACTGGCCCGTCTGGGCGGCGATGAGTTTGGCTTGCTGCTTGATCAGACAGCAATAGAGCAGGCTATGGTTGTGGCGAATAATTTGCGTGAAATTGTAAAAAAATTCCGCTTTGTATGGCAAGAAAAGACTTTCGATATTGGTGTTAGTGTCGGGCTGGCCGCCATCACCGAGTCTTCAGAAAGTGCCAGTGCTGTCTTAACCTACGCCGATATTGCCTGCTATGCGGCAAAAGAGCTGGGCCGAAACCGGATCCATGTTTACGGTGTTGATGATGCTGAAATGAACCAGCGCCATGGTCAAATGCACCAGGTTGCAAGCATTACCCAGGCGCTTAAAGACGACCGTTTTCAGCTTTATGCACAGGACATACAGTCGATCACAAACAAACAGTTTTGTCATAAAGAAATTCTGATTCGTATGCTCGATGCTGATGACTGTATCATGGCCCCGGGTTCGTTTTTACCGGCTGCTGAGCGATACAGTTTAATGCCTGAAATAGACCGATGGGTTATCCATCAGTGTTTTGCCTCCCTGAATACAATCATGTTGCCTGCTATAGCCGAAGAAATGCGAGAGGCTGTGCTCTTTAATATTAACCTGTCAGGTGCGTCGCTCAATGATGACCGCTTTCTGCAATATGTGCTGACCGAGGCTGATCGGTATAACGTAGCGTGCCAGCATATCTGTTTTGAAATTACAGAAACGATGGCAGTGGCTAACCTGGTCGCCACCCGGAATCTGATTAAACAACTGAAAGCCAGGGGCTTTTTATTTGCACTTGACGATTTTGGCAGTGGTGTTTCTTCTTTTGCATATTTAAAAAACCTGGATGTGGATTTTCTGAAGATTGATGGCATGCTGGTCAAAGATATTGTCAATGATGCTGTGAGCCATAGCATGGTGTCAGCGATAAACCAGATTGGCCAGGTCATGGGCATTCAGACCATCGCTGAATTTGTAGAGAATGAAGAGATTCTAAAAAAATTAAAGCTCATAGGGGTTGATTTTGCGCAAGGCTTTGGCATTTCGAAACCAGAACACTATATTAACTGATTTTAAACAAGCTAAAAGAACAGCTATAAAAACGCCCTAATATGGGGCGTTTTTTGTGTCTGAACTGTTAAGGTTATGATTTTACAAAGCATTAACATTTGCAGCGGCAGAAAAGTGATAAAAATGATAAAAATGACTAAAGTGATACTGAGTAGTATGCATTGATCGATATGAAAAGAGTTAACTATGAACACTGACGATGACCGTTACCTGTCAACCAGGGCCGCCGCACAGCTGTTAGGTGTGTCGTTACGCACCGTGCAACTGTGGGTGGAAAATGGAACCCTCGTGGCCTGGAAGACAGCCGGCGGCCATCGGCGCATATACGAGCAATCAGTCAGCCATATCATCAATCAGAGAAAAGAGTTAATAGCCAGGGAACATAAATCCAAATCTAAAACCAAAACCAAAACCAAAACCAAAACCAAAGAGCTGGTGATGCTGGTGGTCGAGGATGATATTGAAGTCAGGGATGCGTATTGTTTGTCGATTTCAATGACAGGCTTGCCGATAACAATCATCACAGCAGCGAATGGTTTCGAAGGGCTGATCAAGGTGGGCAAACACCATCCTGATATTGTTATGACCGATTTGATGATGCCGAATATGGATGGTTACGAAATGATTAATGCAATAAAAGCCGATAAGGAACAAAATCCCGGCAATGTAATAGTGGTCACCGCAATACCGGCCAATAACAGCCGGCTGCAATCGCTGGCTGAAACCGGCGTGGTGTTGTTTCATAAACCATTAGATATTAACAAACTTGAAGAGCTATTAATCAACCAGGTAAACGGGAAACAGTATGCATAAATCACACCTTATGAGTAGGTTTAAACTCGGCTTAGCTGTTATGTCAGTTGTTTTTGTCATGCTCAATACGCTCTCGTGTTCGGATACCCGGCATGCGCCATTAAAATTAGGCACCACTGTCTGGGTTGGTTATGAGCCGCTTTACCTGGGCAGAGAAAAGGGCTTTGTCGATAAAAAAGAAATTAAACTGGTTGAGTTGCTTTCCGCAACACAGGTGATGAATGCGTTCAGAAATAAAACCATCGACATTGCTGCGCTAACAATGGATGAAGTGCTGATTTTAGCAGAAGAGAAATTCGATCTGATGGTGTTCCTGGTGCTTGATGCATCAAATGGCGGCGATGCGGTGATAGCCAATAACAAGTACAGCCACTTTGCACAACTGAAATCAAAGAAAATCGGTTACGAGAACACCGCTGTTGGTGCTTATATGTTAAGCCGGGCACTTGACAAACATAATATGAAAAGCGGTGAGGTTAACCTGGTGTCTATGAATGTAAATGAGACAGAAAGAGCACTGTTAAATGAGCATGTTGATGCTGTTGTCACATTTGAACCGGCAAAGTCAAGATTAATTGAAAAAGGATTTAAAGAGGTGTTTAGCAGCCGCGAAATTCCCAATGAAATTCTAGATGTATTAATTATAAGAAAAGAACTTGTTGACAGTGAGGAAGACCGTTTGCAAAGGCTGGTTGATGGCTGGTTCATGACATTAAATCACTTTGACAGAAATAAAGAAGCATCACTGGCTTTCATGAACCAGAGACTGAAACTGTCTGATAAAGGCATTGCTACAGCATTTGATGGCATTGTTTTTCCGGGCAAGTCTGAAAACCAGAATTTTTTTGCAGATGATATCAATGAATCAGCTTTGTCTGCTATTGCCGTGCGCATATCTGAAGAAATGCGGGTTAATAACTTGTTAAAAGAAAGCATTGAGAGATTTGCTTTGTATGAAAACAAGTTTGTGCAAAATTAATGGAAGACTAAGATGAAATTATTGTCATCAGTAAGGGATAAAATTGTCACTGTCTTAGCCGTGCTGCTGCTGGTTCAGGTGGTCTATCTGGTTACCTATATTTATAATGTAGAAAGACAGGCGATCAAGAATACTGTTTATCAGGATGTCAAAAACATGAGTGTTGGCCTGCAGAGCTCGATCGAGTTTCTGATGCGGAATAATCATTTCGAACAGGTAACATTAAGTATAACCGGCTTAGGTGTTAATACCGCCATTCGTTACGCGCTGTTAACTGATCAGAACCAGAAAGTATTTGCATCAACTCAGTTGTCACATATTGATAAAAGTTTGTGGGAGGTGTCACTGGCTTTAGATGACCATGACAGAAAACGATTTATAGCGGATACAAAATCATCCATTACCAAAGCAAAAGGAAAAATATGGACGACCAAAAATGATGAAGCCGTGATTGCGATTTACCCGGTTGCCGCTTTTTTAGATTCGAATGATGTGGCCTTATCAAAATCCGGTACTTTAATCGTAGTGCATGAGTTGCAGGAAACGGTTGAAGCGGCCTATGGACTTGTTATGCGTGTGATTATTTTCCAGGTTGTGAGTTTGCTTTTATTTGGTGCGCTATTGCATTTTCTGGTATTTAGACGGATTTCTATCATCCGTACACACACTGGAAAGATTGCAGACGGTGATTATCAAGTACAAATACCCGTACACGGCAGTGACGAATTAGGTTTGTTATCACGTAATATTGAAGCTATGGCGACACGGGTTGATGAGCTTCTAGGGGCCGTGTTCCGCAGCGAAGAGACATTTTTGAAAGCCCAGGAAATAGCGCATATAGGCAGCTGGGACTGGGATATCGTTGGTGGCGAGCTTGCATGGTCAGATGAGATTTACAGGATTTTTGGCTTAAAACCACAGGAGTTTGGTGCAACCTACGATGCGTTTTTGCAAAGTATTCATGCCGATGACCGGGAGCTTGTGGTGGCTGCTGTCAATAATGCGGTACAAAACCAGCATGCGGCCTATTTCATTGAGCACAGAGTAACGCACCCTGATGGCGTTATCAGAGATGTTCAGGAGCAGGGCAAGGTCTATCGTGATGATAAAGGGCTGCCCGTTCGTATGATCGGAACAGTGCTGGATGTTACTGAAAGAAAAATCATTGAGCAGGCGCTGACCGATGAAAGAAACTTTATCAATGCAGTACTGGAATCAGCGGGAGCACTGGTCCTGGTGCTGGACAGAGAGGGCAGGTTTGTCCGGTTTAATAATGCCTGTGAATTGCTAAGTGGGTATACATTTGAAGAGATAGAAAATAAATTTCCATGGCAAACTGTGCTTCCAAAGAAAGATGCGGTATCCATATATGAAGATGCATTTAAAGCGCTGGTCGACAACCCAGAAAAGCAAACAGGCTTCTACATTAATAACTGGGTCGACAAATCGGGTGTCTTATATTTAATAGAGTGGACGAATAGTTTGTTGTTTGATGACGAAGGCAATGTTGAGTATGTGGTGTCAACGGGTATTGACATCACTGAAAAAAACAAAGCGCTGGATGAAATCAAGCAGTACCGGGATAACCTTGAAGAACAGGTAAAAATAAGAACAGAAGAGCTGGAGGACGCACAGGAGGAGCTAATCAGAAATGAACGGCTGGCTACACTCGGCCAGCTGACAGCAACCGTTTCCCATGAATTGCGAAACCCTCTGGGCGCAATGTCACCGTCGCTTTATGTGGTGCAGAAAATCAGTGATCCTGATAATGAGAAGTTGCAGCAGGCTATTTCAAGAATCGGCAGAAATATCGAACGCTGTGACCGGATAATCGATGAACTGCTTGATTTTACAAGAATCGATAAATTAACAATGACAAAGGTTGATATTGATGGCTGGCTTACATCAGTCATAGAAGAGCAGACAGTGCTTGATGGTATCGCGCTTGAACTGGATTGCTCGCTAGACGGCGAACAGACGATGATCGATGTCGAGGTTGTCAGAAGAGCGGTGATAAATGTATTTGATAACGCCTGCCAGGCAATGATGAATGAGTCTGATGGCAACAGAGTGATACAGGGCTCTAAGCTGAAAATAAGAACCGAAAAAATTAACAACAGAGTCAATATGATCTTTTCTGACAATGGCAGCGGCATGAATGATGAGATTAAGAAAAAAATATTCGAACCGCTGTTTTCAACAAAAGGTTTTGGTGTCGGGCTGGGCATGCCGACCGTTAAAAGAATTATGGATCAGCATCATGGTGGCATAGAAATAGAATCTGAAGAAGGCCATGGAACACTGGTTACTTTATGGTTGCCAGGGCTGAGTACGTCGTAGTGTCTTGCCTGAATATGACAACAGGGTCGTTATTATGAATCGTTTAACAAGAACAGGTACTGATTGATGTCGGTTTCGATGGAATGGCACGCAGGCCATACAAGCAAGACGCTCAGGGTTCTGATTGTCGATGATGATGAGGATATAGCCGATTCACTGGTCGCTATTTTAGAGATGCAGGATGAACAGCTTGAAATCAGAACTGCATTAGGTATCAGTCAGGCAAAACTGCTTGTTGAATCGTTTAAGCCGGATATAGCCCTGCTGGATATAAAGCTGGGGCAGGATAGTGGCCTCGATTTGCTGAGCTGGCTGAAGAGTGAAGTCAGTGATATATACTGCATAATGATGACAGCATTTCGGGAGGCAGACTACGCGGTAACGGCTGTAAAAAAAGGCGCAAATGATTATCTGCACAAACCCATTCAAACAGAGAAATTATTTTCAGCTGTTTCACGTGCCAGTGATCATCAGCACTGGCTGCAGGAAAAAAATAGCAGTGAAAAAAGATTCAGGGCAGTCTTTGAGCAAACTTTCCAGTGGTTAATGCTGACAGATAAAAATGCAGCCTTACTTGAGGTTAATAAACAGGCGCTGGACTTTAAAGGGCTTGCGCTCAATGATGTGGCTGGAATTGAGTTACATAAAGCGCCCTGGTGGAGTGACGACAATGTATCACAACAAAAAATCAAAAGCATGGTGGAGAAAGCAAGTCAGGGCGTGTTTGTAAGGCATGAGCTGCAGATCACTAATGCTTTAAGTCAGGAGCTTACCTTTGATATCTCGGTTAAACCGATACTTGATTCAACTGGCAGTCTTGAACTGATGCTTGTCGAGTGCCGGGATATTACCGACCGCAGAAATGCTGAGCTGGCGGTGATAAGAGCCAATGACAGTCTTGAGCTAAAAGTCAAAGAAAGAACAAAGGATCTGATAGAAGCAAAAATATTAGCAGAGAAAGCCAACCAGTCGAAAACTGATTTTCTTTCAAGGATGAGCCATGAACTGCGCACCCCGATGAACGCAATCATCGGATTCTCTCAGCTGATGGAAATGAACGCGTATGAGCTTTCTGAAGATAACCGACTGAACCTGGATGAAATATTAAAGGCAGGTATTCATCTGCTGGATTTAATAAACGAAATTCTTGACCTTGCGAGAATCGAAAGCGGCAAGTTAGAAATCAATCTTTCGCCGGTTGACCTGAGCAAAGTCTTTAAAAACTGTTTCGCGATGATAGCCAAATCGGCAGCGGATAGAAAAATCAGTGTGATTGATAATGTCAGTGCAAAATATCAGCTGGTAGTGGCCGACGAGTTGCGTTTAAAACAGGTTTTGTTGAATATTTTTTCAAACGCGGTCAAATATAATAAAATTAATGGCTGCGTTGAAGTAAATTCGATTGTCAGCGGAAGCAAGATTAAAATTACAGTCAAAGATACAGGAGTCGGTCTTCGTGCTGATCAATTAAAAAAAATGTTCAGGCCCTTTGAAAGGCTAAATGATGATCCTGCAATAGAAGGTGCGGGCATCGGCCTGGTTATCAGTAAAACGCTGGTCGAGTTAATGCATGGACAGATTGGTCTGAGCAGTGAATACGGTGCCGGCAGCGAGTTCTGGATTGAGCTTGATGTTGCGATTTAAATCGGTGCTTAAACTCTGCCCGCTTTTGCCTGAGCATTAAACTCACAGAAGCAGGCTGGCAGGGCACTGTGGCGGTTTGTTAACAGTACAGCGTTAAAGCCGCGCCGCTTATGGCCCCGCCTTACGGGCGGATTAAAATTTGTCAGAGACCCTGTTATCGTACTATTATGTGATTTCTATTGGTCTTCTGGTTTTCTTGTGCTGCGTAAACTTCCCTCGCTCATTATACCGCTTAGCCTGCTGGGGCTGGCTTTATACTTATACCCCATCATTGAACAGCTTCCTGCCTCTCAGCTGGTACTGATTCATTTTCTGCCAGTCATTATCGGCGCGATTGTCTTGGTTTTCTGTTTTAAATTCAATCGCAGCCTGCTGTTCTTTAGCGCGATAGCCGTGTTGCTTATCTATGCTGTTATGCAGTGGTATCTGCCGTTAGCCGCTTATGTTGAGGCGAAAATTATCTGGCTGTCATTAACTGTCTTCCTGCCCTTTAACATGATGCTGATTTCATTGCTCAAAGAGCGCGGCATGCTGACCTGGTGGGGTGGCAGTCGTTTTGCGCTGCTGTTCTTGCCGCTTTTGGTTTGCATGGCACTGGCCAAGTTCTTTCCTGATCTGTTGCGGCCCCTGCTGACATGGCGCTTCATCGATGTGGCATTTTTGAAACACTCCGTCTTTTCTCAGCTAGCGCTGGTGATGATGATACTGGCAGTGCTGGTTCTTAACGGCCGCTGGTTTGTCCAGGCCACCGCGCAAAATAGTGCCATATTTATTACACTGCTTGCCGGCATTGCCATGGTGTATTTTAAAAACCGGGATACGGCGATGGCTGTTTTTTCCATTGCCGGTATGTTGATGCTGGTCATTGCCGTGGTTCAGGAAACATGGAGCATGGCCTATATTGATCAGTTAACGGGTTTGCCAGGACGACGCGCGCTGGAAGAAGAGCTGCTGAAGTTAGCGGGTAATTATTCGATTGCGATGGTGGATATCGATCATTTTAAAAAGTTTAATGATACCTATGGTCATGATGTTGGTGATCAGGTATTAAAAATGGTGGCGTCAAAGATCAGACAGTCAGTTTCCGGGGGCAAGGCTTTTCGTTATGGCGGTGAAGAATTTACCATTGTCATTCCCGGTAAAAACAGCAATGAAACCAAAGAAAACCTTAACTTTGTTCGCACCAGTGTCGGTGATACTGAATTTAGAGTGCGTAAGCAGGATCGTCGTCAGCGAAAAAATAATAAAGACAGCGGTAAAACGGTTCAGGTGACTATCAGTATTGGTGTGGCCAACCGCACCGATAAAATGGCATCGCCCCATGAAGTCATTAAAGCCGCTGATAAAGCCTTGTATCAAGCCAAGAAGAAAGGCAGAAACAGGGTCTGTGGCTGATATTGAGAAATTGAAACTAACTGCTGGCGGTGTTTAACCGGCACCTGCTTTGACTTTTATTAACCGCTATTGCCGCAGTCAGCATCTATGCCCCGGACTATGGTTTACAGCTGAGTCCTGATAGCATGCGATAGCGGTAAAAAAGGGTTAAGCCTTAAACCGCTTTTAGTTTTATTAAGCTTGTTTTAAATACTGAGTCAGAAAAACGATCATTCGCTGATCGTTAGCATTGCCATTATCATCAACTAAAAAAAGTCCGATCATGATTATTAACCCCGCTGAACTGGATACACATTCTGTCTATAAATTATTAGCCGGCTCCGTGGTGCCAAGGCCGATTGCCTGGGTTTCTACAAGCAGTCGTCAGGCTGAACTTAACCTGGCACCGTTCAGTTTTTTTACCGTCGCCTCACGCGAGCCCCCTATGCTGGCAATCTCTATCGGTCCGCGAACAGGCGGTGAGGCTTATGCTAAAGACACGCTGACGAATATCAGGGAAACCCGGGAATTTGTCATTAATATCGTCTCGGTATCGCTGGCAGATGCCATGCATGAAACGGCTGTTAATCATGCGCCTGAGGTTAACGAGTTTGCACGTGCCGGTGTCACGCCGGCCGCATCGGTTGTGGTCGCTACCCCTCGCGTTGCAGAAGCCAGAATCAGCATGGAATGCACACTCGAGCACATGCTGAAATTAGGCACTGATTATCTGGTTGTAGGCCGTATGCAGCGCTTTCATATCGATGATGATTTAATCAGTAATGGCCGTATTGATTTGCTGGCACTGGATCCGCTGGGCCGCATGGCTGGTAATTTTACCAAGGTAGAAAGCCTGTTTGATTTGCCGCTGGCTGACAAATGATTTGAAAGCTCAAGCCAATGCTACCAGGTGAAAGTATCTTAATTATTGTAACGGCTTTTAATTTGGCTTATCAGGCTCATCTTTTATAAAAAATTGATCTGCGTTAAAGCACAAAGCTACGTTTGTCTTATAGTCTGTTGACTCGCGTTTAGCGTTTATTTACTAACACTGAGAGTCATTTATGTCAGCGACAAAAATTGGTGTGTTAACGGCATCAGACAGAGCCAGTGCCGGTCTTTATGAGGATATTTCTGGCCCTGTGATCATTGAAACATTAGCGGAGTATTTGTCATCTGAGTGGCAGCCTGTTTACCGGCTTATCTCTGATGACCAGTCAGTGGTTGAGGAAAACCTGATAGAAATGGCCGATGAAGAAGGCTGCTGCCTGATTGTAACAACCGGTGGTACAGGTCCGGCACCCCGGGATCTGGTGCCGGAAGCGACTGAAAACGTATGCGATAAAATGATGCCAGGTTTCGGTGAGTTAATGCGTCAGGTGAGCCTGCAATACGTTGCCACGGCGATTTTATCGAGACAAACGGCGGGCATACGCAAGCAAAGTCTGATTATTAATCTGCCGGGTAAGCCAAAATCAATACGCGAATGCCTGGATGCGGTTTTCCCCGCCGTGCCATACTGCATAGACCTGATTGGCGGGCCTTTTCTGGAAACCAATGAGCACGTGATGAAAGCCTTCAGGCCCGGACAATCCACATGAAGGTTGAAAAGGCCGGGCCTGAATGTGCCCGCGCTATCAGCTGTTATAGAGCTTGAAATACTGCTCACGTAAACGATTTTTTTGTACCTTACCCATTGCATTTCTTTCAAGCTCTGGCACGACAATTATCTTTTTAGGCGCTTTATAACTGGCAAGCTGCTGTTTCAGTTCGGCAATGATCGCATCGTCAGTCGCTATAGTCTGCCCCGGTTCAACCACCACCACAGCGGTGACGGCTTCGCCAAAGTCTTTATGAGGCAGGCCGATGACAGCGGATTCTTTGATGCCTTTTACCTCATCAAGCAGCAGTTCGATTTCCTTCGGGTAGACATTGTAACCACCGGTTATAATCATGTCTTTGTTTCGGCCGACGATGCGAATATATCCCTGCGGGGTTAATTCAGCCAGGTCACCGGTCATGAAATAACCGTCATCAGTAAATTCTTCGGCGGTCTTTTCTGGCATGTTCCAGTAACCTTTAAAAACGTTTGCGCCTTTGACTTGCAAAGCGCCGACGCCGCCAGCTAGCGGCTGGTTGTTTTCGTCAACTATCCTGGTCGATACACCGGGCAGGGGTAAACCAACCGTTCCTGCCAGGCGTTCACCGGTCACCGGGTTGGATGTATTCATGCCGGTTTCTGTCATGCCGTATCGTTCCAGGATGGTGTGACCGCTGCGTGTTTTAAAATCGTTAAAGGTCTGCTCCAATAAGGGTGCAGAGCCGGAGATGAATAAACGAATATTGCGACAGACATCTTGATTAAAGTCTTTATCATCCAGCAAGCGGGTATAGAAAGTGGGCACGCCCATCATTACCGTTGATTTAGGCAGCAATTGCAGCATGGTTTTTGTATCGAATTTATTCACAAACAGCATTTTGCTGCCGCCCAGCAACACATTATGACAGGCAACAAATAAACCATGAATATGAAAAATGGGTAGCGCGTGCAGCAATACGTCTTGTTGTTGCCATTGCCACGCCGCCTGAAGTGCCAGACCGTTAGCGGCCAGATTGCCATGAGTGATCATTGCGCCCTTGGGCCGGCCGGTGGTGCCTGAGGTATATAAAATAACAGCCAGATCATCGGCATCGGATGCCACGGTTTCAAATTCGGCTTCGCTTGAGCGGCTGTTTTCAACCAGGCTGCCGCTGTGTCCATCGCACGCTAATGTGAAAACCTGGATCAGCTGAGTGTTTTTTCGGGTGTGAAAAAAAGCCTCTGACGGTGGCCGGCAAATGACCGCAGAAGGTTGGGCGTTTTCGAGAAAGTAGCTTAATTCACTTTCGGTATAGGCGGTATTAAGTGGTAAATAGACAAAACCGGCGCGTAAGCAGGCCAGGTATAAAAAGATGACCTCGGCAGATTTATCAACCTGGACAGCTACCCGGTCGCCTTTTGTGATGCCTGCATCGGTCAGAAAGCGGGCCAGCCGGGCGCTTTCCTCGGCCAGAAAAGCGTAGCTGTATTGGCTGCCGTCGTCTGTTTCTATGAAGGTAGCGTCGGTATTTTCGGGGAAATGCGCTTCAAAAACGTCGTAAATATTTTTTTTCATCGTGGCTTCTTTGCTTGACAACTAAATTGGCTACTGATTAGATTACACCCAATCTCATAATTATGAATTATAAATTATATCAATTAGTATAGTCACGGGATAATTGACACAGATGACAGAGCGTATTCAAAGTCAGGCATTGTACATGCAGGTTGCGGATAAATTACGTGATCAAATCTATCAGCATGAGCTTAAACCAGGTGATGCCATTGATGAAATGGCCTTGTGCGAACGTTTTGGCATTAGCCGCACGCCGCTTCGTGAAGCCTTAAAAGTGCTCGATAGTGAAGGTTTGATTGAGTTAATACCACGGAAAGGCAGCTTTGTTCGCAATATGGACATTGATGAGCTGAATGAATTATTTCCGGTGATGGCGGTTTTAGAGGGCTTATGTGCACGAGAAGCCGTTGAAAACTGTCAGCAACAGGATTTAAATCAGCTCACTGATATGCATGAAAAGTTAGAAAACTATGTGTCAGAAGGCAATATTGATGCTTATTATGAGCAAAACTTTGTCTTTCATCAGGCCATTCAGGATTTATCAGGCAACAAGTGCTTGCAACGTATTATTGGTGATTTGCGGAAAATACTGCGTCTGGCTCGGCATATGCAGCTGACCATTCCAGGGCGACTAGAGGCTTCGTTAGAAGAGCATCGTCAAATCATGCAGGCTTTTAGCCAGCATGATGCTGAAATGGCCGACCAATGTATGCAGAATCATTTAAAACAACAGTGGCAGTCACTGGTTAGTAAGCATTTGTCTGAAAAGTAAGCTAAAACAGTACGATTAAGTTAAAACCAGCAGCGACCAATTTAAGAGGATTTTTTTATGAATTTAGGTAAAACACAACGATTAGCAACATTACTGGGAGCGGCTTTTGTTGTCGCTTCGTGTTCACCCACAGCCGACCGTGAATTACGTGCATCTCACCAGTGGCCAGGTGGCAAGGGTGATATCCGCGACGAGATGGTACAAATGATCGCCCGCGATGTGAATAATTCAAACACCGGTCTGAAAATCAAAGTCTACCCCGGTAAGTCACTGTACAAGCCGAAAGAGCAGTGGGCGGCGATGACGAAAGGCAAGCTGGATATGACCGCTTTTCCTCTGGCCTATGCCGGTGGACGTCATCCGGAGTTAAACCTGACTTTAATGCCGGGTCTGGTTAAAAATCATGATCATGCACAGCGTTTAAACAAGTCTGAATTTATGAACCGTATTAAAGCTGTGATGGACAAAGCCGGAGTAATGGTTTTGGCGGATACCTGGTTAGCCGGAGGTTTTGTCTCGAAGAAGAACTGTATTCTGGAGCCAGATGACGTTAAAGGTCAGGCTTTCCGTGCCGCGGGTAAAGCGTTTAACCAGATGTTAGCAGGCGCCGGTGCGTCTATTACCAAGATGCCAAGTTCTGAAATTTATACCGGTCTGCAGACAGGTGTTTTGGATGGTGCCAATACCAGTTCAGCGAGTCTGGTTTCATACCGTATTTATGAGCAGGTTAAATGTTTAACAGCACCTGGTGATAATGCGTTATGGGTAATGTACGAGCCAATTCTGATTTCGAAGAAAACCTTTAACAGTCTGACCAAAGAGCAGCAGGATGTGATGCTGGCATCGGCTAAAAAAGCCGAGATCTTTGCCTTTGAAGGTGCGAAGAAAGCCGATGAAAAGCTAGTGGATGCCTATAAAAAAGCCGGTGTTAAGGTCGTAACGATGACGGCAGAGCAAGCGGCTATGTGGCGTGCAATTGCAGATAAAACCTCATACAAAGATTTCGCAGAAAAAGTAGAAGGCGGTCGTGAACTGCTGGATTTGGCGTTATCTGTTGAGTAACAATCAGTTTTGACAGGGGTTTTCCCTGTCATACTTATAAACGGACACTATACTACCTATAGTGTTCGTTTTTTTGTTTAGGGCAAACCATGTTCACCTTGTTAGTCAGATCGGCCTTCGGCTTTGCCTAAAAGCAGATATCGGTATATTTCTGGCATCAATGCAGTAGCTGTCTAAACGCAACTGAGCAGATATGGTTTTTTATAAAGTCCTGACAGCTAAGTTAACGGCCGTGTTTCATCGTCGTGATCGGCCCTGGCAAGGCAGCAATTATTCTCTACGGGGATTTCTTAACCGCTGAACGTCTGGGCGACTCGCAGCAGATTTACCTCACAAAAAGGTGTGCTTTTAAAATGAAAACTTTCATTCAGTTGATAACTAATGCATCAAAGCTATGCGGCATGATCTCCGCGCTGATGATACTGGTATCGGTTCTGGTGGTCTGCCAGATGGTCTGGATACGCTATGTGCTGGAAGCATCCTCTATCTGGCAAACAGAGTTCGTAACCTATTTACTGGTGTCGGCGACCTTCATCGGTAGCCCCTATGTTTTGTTAACGCGTGGCCATGTCAATGTCGATTTAATTCCTTTATATATGCAGCATCAGTGGCGTGTAAGGCTGGCACTCTTTGCTTCAACATTATCACTGGCTTTTTGTATGTTAGTGATGGTGATGGGTTTTGAGTTTTGGTATGAAGCCTGGCAAGCTGGCTGGGTGTCAGACTCGATCTGGGAAGTGCGTTTATGGATTCCATACTTGTCCTTGCCTGTTGGTTTTATGATTTTATCTTTGCAATATGTTGCCGATATTTTGAGTTTAATACGGGGTGAAGAAATGCCCTTTGGAATCGCTAATGATGAAGCGATGGAGTTATAGATAATGAGCCCTCTAATTATTGGTTTGTTAATTGCGTTTTCTTTAATACTGATACTGTTATGCGGTGTGCCGGTAGCATTTGCACTTGGCATGGTTGCTGTAGGTTTTTTGGTGATCTTTGAAGGGCCCAATAGTGTTAGCGTGATAGCGGATACCTTGTTTGCCGGCTTGAATGAGTTTGCCCTGCTGTCAATTCCCATGTTTATTTTAATGGGAGCCGCGATCGCATCATCACGTGCGGGCAGTGATTTATATGAAGCACTGGAACGCTGGTTTTACAGAGTACCGGGCGGCCTGATCATTTCAAACCTGGGTGCCTGTTCTATCTTTGCCGCATTAAGTGGTTCCTCTCCGGCTACCTGTGCCGCGATTGGTAAAATGGGTATCCCTGAAATGCAAAAGCGCGGTTACCCGGACAGTCTGGCCACCGGTGCGATCGCAGCCGGCGGAACCCTGGGTATTTTGATTCCGCCCAGTATTACAATGATTGTTTATGGTATTTCAACCGAGACATCAATCGGCCGTCTTTTCATGGCCGGCATCATTCCTGGTTTACTGTTAACCGCTCTGTTTATGGCCTGGTCGCTGTACTATGCCAAACGTAATGGCTTCCATTTTAAAATAGGTGATAAAGGCTATTCGTGGAAAGAAAAGTTTGAAATTCTGCCTAAAGTGCTGCCTTTCCTTGTCATTATTGTGCTGATTCTTTACGCCCTCTATGGAGGTGTGGCAACGCCTTCGGAGGCGGCCGGTGTGGGTGCATTTGTTTGTGTGGCGCTGGTTATCTTCATTTATAAAATGTGGAACATGCGCGAGAACTGGGAAATATTACGCAGCGCCATGCGTGAGTCGGTGATGATCATGATGATCATTGGTACAGCGGCACTTTTCAGTTACATGATGTCGAGTTTGTATGTGACTCAGTCATTAGCCGAATGGATTGCAACACTTGACGTCAGTCCCTGGCTGCTTTTAATCTGCATAAATATTTTCCTTTTAGTTGCCGGTTTATTTCTGCCACCGGTTGCCGTTATTATCATGACGGCGCCAACACTGGTGCCTATCGTTGAAACCATCGGTTTTGATCCGATCTGGTTCGGCGTGATGTTAACGATTAATATGGAAATAGGTTTGATCACGCCGCCAGTTGGCCTGAACCTTTATGTGATTAACAATATCGCACCAGATGTCAAACTGCCGACAATATTATGGGGTGCACTGCCGTTCATGTTATGCATGATTCTCGCCATTATCCTGTTGATTATATTCCCCGGACTTGCAACCTGGTTACCTGACTACATGATGGGTACCGCGCAGTATTAAACACAGAAGGCTAATCAGTTAGTGGATATTTTAATTTTGTTAGCCAGTGGTGCGGTGGCCGGCATGTTTGCCGGCCTGTTAGGAATTGGCGGCGGCATTATTATTGTGCCGGTACTGGCGATGGTGTTTAAAACTCAGGGTGTCAGCATTGATGTGCTGATGCATGTGGCCATCGGCACCTCTCTGGCGACCATTGTTATTACCTCTCTTTCATCTGTCAGGGCACATCATAAACACGGCGGCATAGACTGGGCAGTGGTTCGCGTCATGAGTGCCGGTGTATTTGTCGGTGCACTGCTGGGGGCTGTGATCGCAAAAATGATTCCAGGCGAAGACTTAAAGCTGATTTTTTCAGTTTTTATGTTCGTGATCGCCGCTCAAATGTTTTTTGGCAACACATCGAAACCCCATCGCGTTTTGCCGAAAACAGCAGGCATGTTATCTGTCAGTAGCCTTATCGGCATGATTGCATCAGTCATGGGAATAGGCGGTGGTTCACTCTCGGTACCTTTCTTAACCTGGTGCAATATGAGCATCAGAAATGCGATTGCCACGTCATCAGCAGTGGGTTTTCCGATTGCTGTTTCAGGCACAATCGGCTTTATATTAACCGGCTGGGCTGTGGCGGAGCGCCCGGTGATGAGTCTGGGTTTTGTCAATATACCGGCATTTATTAGTATCATAGTTGCCAGTACCTTATCTGCACCATTAGGTGCCTGGGTTGCTCACCGCATCCCGGCTGTGATTTTGAAAAGAATATTTGCAGGCTTTTTATTGATACTGGGTGTACGCATGTTGCTGTCTTAGGCCTCTGTGCAGAAAAATAAAATCACATTACCGGCTTGCACGGGTAATGTGATTGGCAGCTGATAACGTTTAGCTGATGCGCTGAAACAATGCGTTCAGTTTAAGCGTTAAATAGCCGCCTAGCTGGTAGAAGCTGAGCCCGGCTATAATCAAAAATGTGCCGCTCCATATTCGGCTGTCGACGTCTTCAGCATTCAGGTATTGACCTAATACCAGGGCCGCTACCGGCGTGATTAATGGAATCAGTGCAATTTTACTGGCTTCAATATTTTTCAAGATATAGAAGTACAAACTAAAACCAAGCACTGAACCAATCACGCTCAGATAAAGTATCGAGCTCCAGCCGGTAGCCGAGATGGTTTCAGGTATATGGCCGTCACTGAGCAACCAGAAGCCCATCAGAAAAATGACACTGACCCAGATACCACCGGTGGTGAGTGACATAATCGGCAAATCCGATGCAAAGCGTTTAAAGACAACGGTGCCAAAACTGTGCCAGATAACCGCTGCAAGCACGGCGATAATGCCAAGAATATAGGTCTCGCTTTCTGTGCTTTTTGAATAAAAGATAATCATCAGGCCGCTAAAGGCGATGCAGATACCAAACATGCGCTGCATGGTTAATGACTTTTCATTCAAAATAATCGCCGCAAAAACTCCCGTTACCAAAGGCATCAGGCCAAATATTAAAGCGATCAGGCCCGATGAAATAGTTTCAGCAGCCCAGTAAATTAAAATCATGCTGAAGAAAATATTAAAACCACTCAGCAGGTACATGCACCATGCGCGTTTATGCCACACCCAGTCGGAGCGCAAGGCCATTGCCAATAGCTGGCAGAGCACAGCAGCAATCATCATGCGGCTGAGCACAGCAAAAACAAAGCCGGCATCAACAGCGCTCCATTTAACAGCAAGCGGGGTGGTCGACCAGATAATAACAATCGCAACATAAGCCAGCGGTAGTGACATTGCTTTTCTCCTTTAAAAGCGATGCTAAATTAATTCAGCAAGTTAACAGCAGTGCGTGAAAACATGGTCAATAAAACAAAGCAAAAAAAAGGCCGCAGATCTTTCGGTCTGCGGCCTTCAGGGATTTGTTTGTAGTATTAACTTTTTACATGAACTTTCCTGTCAGCGCACAGACGCACATTGTCACCACAAGCCAGCGGCAAATGATGAGAGACGGCAGATGTTTGTTGAAAGTTGAGTTCATGCTCTGAGTGTCTGGCCTGGCATAAAAATTGTCAATACTTTTTTAAAATTATTTATTCGTTAACAAGCTTATGGATTATCGACAGTGTATGAGGATTATCCCATTCAATGCTGCCAAACAGTGAATATCGTATCTTGCCTTTTTTATCGATCAGATAGCTGGTCGGAAAAGCAAACACCTGCCAGCGCTTTAATGCTGCACCGTCAGTATCCATCAGAATCGGGAAGCTAACATTCACTTTGTTAGTCAGGAAGTCTTCGATAACCGTTTTTTCTTCAGCCATATTGACACCTAAGATCACAAACTTGTCTTCAGTAAACTGATTCTGCAGACGTTGCATTGAAGGCATTTCATGTACACAAGGCGGGCACCAGCTGGCCCAGAAGTTAACCAGGACCACGGTGTTTTTAAATTGCTGGAGATCGATAGTCTGATTCGTAACACTTTTTAATCTTAATTGGGCAGGTGTGCTGTTGGCCTTATGTGGTCTAAGTGATTTGTCTTGCTTGCTGCTGATGACGGCAGGGCTGGCAAGGGCCAGGCTGCTGACCGCGCGGTTTTTGTCTGGAAACTGTTTGAGCGCGGTGATCGCCTGATTGAGTATAGAGCTGAAATGATTCGTCAGCTGCTGCTCATAGGCATCTGCATCGGCTCTGAAATAAAAGCGGTCACGTACGCCGGCAAGGAGTTTAAGGAAAACGTCACTGCCAGCTTGTTGCAGTGCGGCGACTGTGCGTTCGAGCTTCCAGAACCAGGGCGATTCTTTAGCTTGAATAATGAACAATAACAGGTTGCTGTTGTGAACCACAGGCATCAGTTTGCCCGGCAGGCCAGGTTCCGGTGTTTCAGTATAAAACTTTGGGCTGATTAAGATCAGCCCGCTTAAGGCTTTGCTTGCAGGCTGGCTGATTTGCCATTGCCGTGCGCCGCGTAAAAGCGGGATGGCTGAGCGGCCTGTGGTCACGGCGATAACGTTTTTAGCCGTTTTTTTATGTGCCATTTCAATTAAGTCACTGATGTCAGCCGCAGGAATTGTATCCATGCTGCTGAGTGCAACCGGTAAAAAGTAGCTGCTAAACAGGTCGATAACCCAGACCTCGGTGCCAGAACGTGCGAGTTCCCGCGCAAGCTTTTGATCACTGGCTTGCGGGCCGGCTTCAGAATAGAACCAGAGTAACAGCGTGTTGCCTTCGGCTTTATGCTGGCTGTAACTGATCTCATTGCCAGAGCTGAGCGTAATGGCAGCCAGCTGGCTGGCGAGTAGCGGCGGCGAGAGAAAAAGAAGACTAACCGTACACAGTGAATAAAAATATTTTCTAAGCATGCTGACTCACAGGCAACACAACAGCAAGCATTAGAACAAACATTTCATCATGTCCATGATGCCTGAATAGTGCGGGCGAACCCAGTCGTGTCGGTATAGCGTTTCTTTAGCATCAAGACTTTGCAGTTTTATCCAGGAGTTTTTCGAAGATAAGCTGACGATAGTGCCTTCGGCGTAGTGCGCTGAGTCTAATTCGTGGTAGAAAAATATCTTGTCACCCTTTTTTGCATTATGGCGGCTGCCCAGACTGGATTCGAGCAAAATATCATCCTTGTCCCGTTTGATCGATAAGATATGACCGCTGGGCGAGAGCGCATTTAAATATTCATTCTCACTGCGGCACAGGGTCTCGCTGATCATTTTTCTTTGAGAGGTTTGCAGGTGACTTTTAAAAGCTTTACGGCAACGTTTTGCAGAATTTTCTTTGAAAGAACCGGAGTTGCCTTCTTCAATTTCCCACTGAGCAATTTTCTCAAGTGATGGAATTGAAAGTATTCTTATCCAGCCCCTGTAGCTGGCCTCGTAATAACAGGTGCTGAATTGTTTTCTATCGAAGGGTGACTTCTCATCGACGACGGATTTACTGGAATGATAGTCATCAAGCGCAATCATCATGATGTAATCAGCGTCTTGCCTGCCAGACTGTTTGCCGTAAATTTCAGCCAGTTCGATTTCGTTACCTACCGATTTGTTCAGCTTTCTATCGACGACGCGGCCGGACTGTTTTCCAAGCTCTCTGTCAAAACCCTGTTGCAGTCGTTTCAGGATGCTGCGCTTTGACTTTTTTTCAGGATTAACCGGTTCTTTGTAGCGGATAACAGTACGGCCGATACGGGCACTGCTGTCTGTAACAGCCGTTAATTTTGACGGCCTGTCAGGCAGCGTCTGGCCAATATTTTTTGTATCAATCTTGCTGAACATTGAGCAGCCATTGAGGCCAAACAGTAAAACCAGAGACAGTGCTGGGTACCGTATTTTGCAGGTATTATTCTTCATTTTTTTCTAATCCTAATATTTTTCTTAGCTTTTCTGGCTCGCTGCTTAAGAGCTTATTAAGCTTTAGTGAGAGTGCTTGCTGGGCGTTTTCCAGTGCCAGTTCAGACGATACAGAAGAGGAATGAACAACAAACTTTAAGTCATGACGTGATAATAACTGCTGTGTGTCATTTCTAAAAACTTCAAGGACAGCCCTGAGCCTGACAAAGTGCCTGTTGTTTTTAAAATAATGGTTTTGTTTGGCCCGTAAAGAAATGCTGGCGACCGTATCGTTGCTGTCTGTTTTGTATGCCAGCTTTGCGCTGTTTAAAGCCTGCTCAAGCGTGCCCCGGAGTGCACCCAGATGCGGCCCTGTTCTGATGCTGACGGTAAGATTTCCGGAGCTTAACAGAAACGTTTCCAGCGTTGAAATGAACGCCGTTATTTCGCGGCTAAGCGGCTTTTTATCGTATTGCAGCAATATATCTTTAAAAGCGTTGATGCTTTTGTGCTGCCGGCTTAATTGCTGATGCTGAATATATTGCTGATAAAGACTGGCGTCTTTTACTAAGCCGAGACTGGATTTTGCCTGGCGGATTTCTTTTTCCAGGCGAAGCTTTGTAGACTTAACCAGCGCGGCATGATTTAAGCTGATGGCGACGTAGTAGGTTGAGGCTGATTTACAGCTATCGACGAGTTTATGCTGGTCAACTGGAATTGCAGTGCTTTCTGATTTTGCCCGGTTTAAAGACAACTGGCTGAGTTTGCCGTCATGGTCGGTTTTAGTATTTTCTATTGTCGATGATACGTTACTGCTGATCTGCTGCACCAGATCCTGTCGCGCATTTAATTTTGCCTGCTCAAGCGTGGCGGCAGAGCCGCTGGCGTAGAAGACATTATGTCTGAGTGCCGGCGTGTTAAGGCAAATTATTTCATGGCTCTGCGGTTTGTTGAAAAAGCCAGGTGACTGACAGCCGCTTAAAACTGACATGCAAATGTAAGTGGTGAATTGAAATATGTGTTTACTGTTCATGGTTATTTATGCCTAAACGTGCAGTGGTTTAGCCTGTAGTCTTATGCCCGCACGGTGCTCTAGCAAGGTTAATAAATTCTAGTTATTGTGTTAATTGTTAGTCACTTTTTATGATACTTGTTATGATAGTGCAGCTGTTAGCGGCTTCAACATTTATCTACCGGTACACTTTGGGTACCCCGGATTTTGATCACTATCGACACCTCTCATTTAGCCCGGACTGTTAAAGCAATTATAGGTCATCGTCACCAAATTGCTCAGACTATAGAAAAAATAGTTAATATTGTTCAGCATGATGCGCTGCTGGTCAGTAACAGCGCTGATATCGCTGCAGCTGATGCTGTTTCGTTCAAACAAGCCCAGGATTTGTTAGGCCAGGAAAAAAAACTGGTGATCATCGATCTGTTTGATGAAATAGCCGTTGATGCGATTGCTGCCGTAGCGGGAATTGTACCCGGAGGCGGCTGTCTGGTATTTTGTCTGCCGCCGCGTGATCAGTGGCAAACTGTTTATCATTCTTTTTTTGCCAGGCGCTTTCTCACTGCCATGCAGGCCAATAAGGCGCTGCAATTTATCGACAGCACCGACGCGGCACAATTAAACGCCATGACAGAAAGTCTTATGGCCGTACAAACAACATCAGAAATGAGCCTGACCGCTGACCAGCTAACGGTAATTGAAAACATAAAACAGCTGAGTCAGTCACAACAAAGGCAGTCTCTGGTTGTTGTCTCTGACCGTGGCCGAGGCAAGTCAAGCGCTTTAGGTGTGGCAGCGGCTGAACTATTACAAAACAAAAAGATTCGCATTCTAATCACGGCGCCACGTTTCAAAGCCTGTGAAATGGCTTTTGTGCATGCGCGCAGAATTTTATCCGGTGACAGGGTAAAACAGGCCTGTCTTCGTTACGCTGAATCGGAGCTCAGGTTTATGGCGCCTGATGAAATCTTACACAGCGATTATGCAGCTGATATTTTGTTAATTGATGAAGCCGCGTCGATCCCGTTGCCGCAACTGAAAAGCCTGCTCCTGCGCTATCAACGCACGGTGTTTTCGTCCACCGTTCACGGTTACGAAGGCACGGGCAGAGGCTTCTCGGTGCGCTTTGCTAAGGTGCTGGATGCAAGCGTCTGGCGCTGGCAAAAAATTGAAATGAAAACACCGGTGCGCTGGGCCGCCGGTGACGGCCTGGAACAATGGCTGTTTAAGCTGTTGTGCCTTGATGTCGAGCTGAGCGAGTTAGCCGCTGATATTGAGCTTGGCAGGCTTAACATCAGGCAGCTTGAGCAGCAGCAGTTATCGGCAGATGAGGCCTTGTTAAGGCAGGTCTTCGCCTTGTTGGTGCTGGCGCATTACCGAACCCGGCCATCTGATTTGCAGCGAATCCTGGACCAAAATCTCAGCATTACGGTTGCAGAAATCGACAACACCGTGGTGGCTGTGTTGTTAAGCGCGGATGAGGGCGGTTTTGAGCCGTCGATGGCCGCCGCCATTTACCAGGGCCAACGCCGTGCCCGCGGCCATCTTCTGGCGCAAACGCTGAGTTATCATTGTGGGGTAGAATCGGCAGCGTGTGCACGCTCGCACCGCATTATGCGCATTGTGGTGCACCCGGACTGCCAGTCGAGGGGAGTTGGCCGACAGTTGCTTGGCTATCTTGTCGAGCGGCTGCAAAACAATGCGGTTGACCTGCTCGGTGCCAGTTTTGGGCTGACTCAGGCGCTGGCCAGTTTCTGGCAGCAAAATCAGTTTGAGCTGGTCAGGATCGGCCTTAAACACGAAAAGAGCAGCGGTGAGAGAGCCGCTGTTTTTGTCAGGCCATTGACTGAAAAAGGGCGCCAGATCCATGCCAAGGCACGGCAGCGTTTTAGCGCTCATTTACCGTTACTGCGCCACACGGTTCTGCGTGATGTCGAGCCGTGTTACCAGGCTGACAACGGCTCTGCGCAGTCATCGCAATTAAGCCCGCTTGAGCTTGAAGATATCAGCTCGTTTATTCACTACAGCAAAGCCTATGAACTGTGTATTGCAGGTGTCAATAAATGGTTAAACAATCATATTGAAAGTCTTAAAAGTATTGAGGCGCATGATCAGTATTTCAAAGTCGTCGACAGCATAGTGTTCAGGCAACATAGCTGGCAGACAACGGTCGAGATAATGCAGCTGGCCGGTAAAAAGCAGGCACGGGCTTTATTTAAAGAGGCGGTAAGCTGGTACTGGCAGAAGCTCAGTCACTGATCGATTGCATCAGCACAATGTCTTTGCCCTTTTGCCGGTATTGACGATAGCGCTGGCTGATTTCCTCGCTGACGGCGGTTTCATCGCCAGGCTTAAAACCGGCTTTCTGATAAAACGACTGCAGGTGCCGGTAGGCAAAGCAATAACAGGTTTTTTCAGCCAGCTGGGCTTTTATTTGCCCGAGCATTAAACTGCCAATGCCCTGCCGCTGGTAGTCCTGTCGAATACTCATGCTGCGTAATAACCAGCCGCCTTTAACAGGGCAAAGCCTTAAGGCACCGATAATAGCCGAGTTATTAGCTTGTGGTGCCCTGGCGATGATGATCACATCGATTTTGGCGGCCTGAGCGCGCATGCCCTGGGACTGAAAAAAACGCTTAACCAGTGGTAAGATAGACGGCTCAGCGGTTGTTACAGTGATAGGTGTTAATGGCTCGGTCATATTGTTATCAGTGTCAGCGTGTTAAAGAGGCCTGTTTTTGTCATGATGTCATTCAGATTGACAATGCGGTCTCTGTCATTGTATTACAGCACGCTGATGAAAGCCGTATCAATAAAGGTTCGGCTGTTATCGCTAAACTGAGTTTAAAAAACTATCAGTGCTGGCAAGGCGAGGATTTCAGCCATCATGCCGCGCTGAACCAGTTATTAGACGCAGCGGCTGGTGAGATTTGCCTGCTCTATCCGGATAAGGGCGCGCAGGCTTTGCCCTTGAGCGATCCCGGGCCGGCTGGGGAAAAAATAAAGTACCTAATAGTCATCGATGCGACCTGGCGAAAGGCTAAAAAAATCTGGTCTTTATCAACCAACCTGCATCGTTTGACCCGGTTTAAGCTGGGCGCTGATATCAAATCAAATTACCGCATCAGAAAAGTGCCGGAAGACGGCTATGTGTCGACAATAGAAGCCATCACGTACAGTCTGGCGGCGCTGGAGCAGCGGCCGCTTAAATATCAGCCGATGCTGGCGCTGTTTGATGCAATGATTGATTTTCAAATTGAAAAAATGGGGCCGCAGACCTATGACAAAAATTATACTGATAAAAAATAAAGAGGTCTTGTGTGAGCGATAAAAAACTCGTTGTAGCGATATCATCCCGGGCCTTGTTTGACTTGCAGGCAGCGCATGACATCTTTGAACAAGAGGGTGTGGATGCCTATTGTCAGTATCAGATTGAACACGAAGCGGAAGTGCTGGCAAAAGGCGTGGCTTTCCCGCTGGTACAAAAACTGCTGAACTTAAATGATGCCGCGGCCGACAAAATTCAGGTAGAGGTGATTTTGTTATCGCGCAACAGTGCCGATACCGGCTTGCGGGTTTTCAATTCTATAGAGCATTATGGCCTTGATATCGTGCGCGCAGCATTTTCAGGCGGTGATATGCCGTATCGTTACGTGCGCCCTTTTGGCGCTCATTTGTTTTTATCGGCCGACCCGGAAGACGTAAAAGCAGCCCTGGATTCGGGTCTGGCGGCCGCCACTATTTTGCCGTCAAAGGCCAATGATTCAGAGGAGCCGCTGCTGCGCATCGCCTTTGACGGCGATGCAGTATTGTTTTCTGATGAAGCAGAACAGATCTACCAGAAAAGCGGGCTGGCAGAGTTTGAAGCCTCGGAAAAAGCCGACGCCGAAAAACCCCTGCCCGGCGGTCCATTTAAAGAATTTCTGGCCGCATTGCATAATATTCAAAGCCATTATCCGGCCAAAATGTCACCGATACGCACAGCATTAGTCACCGCCCGTTGTGCACCGGCCCATGAACGCGTGATTAAAACATTGCGCGCATGGGATATTCGAATTGATGAAGCCTTGTTTCTGGGTGGGCGCGCCAAGGGAGCGTTTCTTGCCGCTTATGGTGCCGATTTGTTTGTCGATGACCAGCAGGGCCACTGTGATGTGGCCAGTGAGTTTGTGCTCACCGGGCATGTGCCCAATGGCATTAGCAATAAACAATAAACAATAAATAATAACAGCCCCGGCCTGTCATGGCTAACGGTCACTGGCGCAGAACAAAGCCTGGCCGCGAACGATTATTATTGCCGTATATCAGCGGATATCAGGACAAAAGCTGTTTTTTTACTGAAAAACTACCGATATAGTGGTATTTCTTTTAAGCTATGATCAATTCATAAATTACCGGGAGGCTTGCAGTGGTATTGCCATTCAAACCGTTTGTTCTGAGCGCATTTTTTATTTCTTTAACTTTCTTATTCAGCAGTACAAGCCAGGCGGCCCAGGCACCTTTGTTTTCGTTAAAAGGTGATCATGGCCAGCTTAGCCTGAAGCAATATCGCGGCAAGGTTGTCTATCTCGACTTCTGGGCCTCGTGGTGTGTGCCCTGTCGCAAGTCGTTTCCGTGGATGAACGAGATGCAGGAAAAGTATAAATCTAAAGGCCTGGTGGTGATAGGTGTCAACCTTGATGACAACAAGCAAGCGGCTGACGATTTTCTGCGCCAGGTGCCGGCAAAATTCACCATCGCCTATGATCCCAACGGTGTGACACCTGGAAAATATCAGGTTGAAGTGATGCCCACTTCTTATTTGATTGACCGCTCCGGCAAGCTTGTGGATAAACACCGGGGTTTCAAAAAATCTCAGCGCGCTGATATGGAAAGCAAGATCAGCACATTATTAGGAAAATAATGCATAAAAGTAAAAAGTATATCGCAGTGCTTTTAGTGCTGTCAGGGCTCTCTGCCTGTTCGACCATGAAGGATGTCTCCAATACGGTGAAGGACTCACTCTTCAATTATGAAAAAGTCAAACCCTGGCAACGTGGTGAGCTGGCTAAGGAAGACATGCAGCTGGTTGATGACGGCCTGATGACCTATGCGGATGACCATATTTATTTCAGTAAAGAAGCGGCGACCGGCGGTAAAGGTGTGGGCGGCGGCGGTTGTGGTTGTAATTAAATATGAAATCCATTCAAAAAAAGTTAGCCCTGGCGACCTGTAGTTTATTAGCCCACAATGCGCAGAGCGTCATGGCGGCAGGAGCGGAAGACTGGGCGGTTGATGCGTCATTTTTACATTACGAAGAAGAAGAGCGGATCACGGTTAATAAAATGATCGGCACCCTGGTCACCAATATCAGTGAGTCCGACAAAGTCAAAGTCGATCTGGTGTTTGATACCATGAGCGGTTCCACACCCAGTGGTGCGCTTGAAGGCGCGGGCAGTTTCACCACAATCACAACGCCATCCGGTGCGGGTGGTTTCAGTGCCTCGAGCGGCAGTACTGCACTGGCAGAATTTAGTGATACGCGCCTGGGTGTATCACTGGACTGGGAGCATACCAAAAAACGCCTTTACCGCATCAATTATGGCAGCAGCATTTCGGTTGAAAAAGACTATACCTCGTTCGGCCTGAATACCAATTATGCTCAGGATAGCAGCAGCCGTATTGTCACCTATACGGCCGGTGTTGCGGTGGCATTCGATGATGTGCGCCGCTCAACAGGCGGCACACCGGAGCCCTTTGCTTTATACGGTGGCGGTGAAACGCTGGAGAATGGCACCCGGGTAACACTGGATACTATTTTCGGTGTCACGCGGGTGTTTAACCGGCGAACCCTGGGCCAGCTGAATTTTTCTACCGGCTTTAATGAAGGTTATTTAACCGATCCGTATAAGCTGATTAGCCGTACCCAGCTGCTGGATATTAGCGACCCGTCAGCCGGCTTTGATGAAAAAGATACCTATTATGAAAGCCGGCCTTCCGTCAGGCAGCGCAGCAGCCTTTACGGTTCGATGGCGCATAGCACGCGCAATGACAACGTTTTGCATATGTCGTATCGCTATTACTGGGATGACTGGGATATAGTTTCAAATACGCTCGATTTTCGTTTGAAAATTCGATACGAAAATGATTTTTTTATCGAACCGCATCTGCGTTTTTATGATCAGACTGCCGCCAACTTTTATTATTTCGCCATCGAGCAGGAAGTGTTCGGTCCGAATGGCTTTCCTGAGTACGGCAGTGCTGATTATCGTCTGGATGAAATCGATGGCACCACGCTTGGCTTCAATATTGGCAAGACGTTTTCCGCTCACGGCAAATTAAGAGTGCGTGTTGAACACATCCGCTGGCAATATAAAAACTCACTGTTTGATGTCAATGAAGCGCTGGTGTTTCAGCTGAGTTATAAAAAACTTTTTGAATAAAGGCAGCTGTTATCGAATCTTTTGAAAAAGTGGATGACTATTGGCGCGCCCGCTTCCAGGCCATGGCCAGTCCCTGTGAATGCCTGATCGCCTGTGACGATGAAAACCTGGCCAGACAACTGGCAGAGCTGGCAATGGCTGAGGCCAGGCGAATCGAGCAGAAATTTAGCCGTTATCGACAGGATAATATTATTTACCGGATTAATAATTCGGCAGCAGAGGCCATCCGTGTCGATCAGGAAACCGCCGATCTGCTGGATTTTTCGGCCCAGTGTTATGAACTCAGTGACGGACTGTTTGATATTACCTCCGGCGTTTTAAGAGAGGCCTGGCAATTTGACGGCAGTGATCGTGTGCCGCAGGCAGCTGTCATCAAGCCGCTATTGCAACGGATTGGCTGGCCAAAGCTGATATGGAACAGGCCCTTGTTAACACTGCAGCCAGGCATGCAAATTGATCTGGGCGGCATTGGCAAAGAGTATGCTGTCGATCACGTCGCTAAGTGCTTAAAACAGCATGCCGCCGAGGTTAATGTGCTGGTCAATTTTGGCGGTGACCTGGTCGCAACCGGGCCACGTTTAATGGCCGTGCCGTGGACAGTAGGTGTTGACGACCCCTCTCGCAGCGGTGAAAAAGCCGTGGCGGGTGTGCAGTTATCTAAGGGCGCATTTGCAACCAGTGGCGATGCCAGGCGCTTTTTAATGAAAGATAACAGGCGTTATAGCCACATTTTAAACCCGAAGACGGGCTGGCCGGTTGAGCAGGCACCACGCTCGGTATCGGTACTGGCCAATACCTGCATTGAGGCGGGCATGTTAGCGACCTTTGCTTTATTGCAGGGGAAAAATGCGCGACGGTTTCTCGAGGAACAAGATGTTGTGTTCTGGATATGTGAATAGAAAAAGTTTGTAGAGAAAAATAGTGTTTTCAGTGGGCTGTTATCAGTTTGCAGTAAAAGCCAAAAGACTTAAAGATTCAGTTGACAATGAATTTCCAAAAATTAGAATTTACTGCCAACTGCCAACTGCCAACTGCCAACTGCCAACTGCCAACTGCCAACTGCCAACTGCCAACTGCCAACTGCCAACTGCGTCAGCCGGTATTTCTCATTCCCGCCGCTATCGCATTAATCGAACGTAATAACGGGCTTAACCATTGTTCACGTTCTGCTTCGGGTAACGATTCATCGCGGTAACGTTTGAGCAGTGTGACCTGGATATGATTCAACGGATCAAGGTAGGGATCACGCCGGCTCAGCGATAAAGCCAGGGTCGGGTTATGTTCTAACAGGCTGTGTGACTGACTGACGTTCAGGATGCTATCAACGGTGCGGTCATGCTCGGCTTTCATTAAAGCAAAAATGCTCTTACCTGTTTCAGGGTTGACGCAAAGCTGAGCATATTGCTCGGCAATGATCATGTCTGATTTTGTCAGCGCCATCTGGGTGTTGCTGATTAAGGCACGGAAATAAGGCCAGTTGTCATACATGTCCTGCAGTTTTTTGATGTGACTGCTGTCATTTAGAATGTATGACTCTAATGCCGAGCCTATGCCAAACCAGGCCGGCATGGTCTGGCGAGACTGCGCCCAGCCAAAGACCCAGGCAATCGCACGCACCGATGATTTAGAGCGGTCGGCTTTTTTCCGGTGAGACGGGCGAGAGCCGATATTGAGCATGCCGATTTCATACACCGGCGTGGCCTCGTAAAAATAATCCAGAAAACCGTTATCGGAATCAGTAAAGTCACGATAGGCGTGTTCACCCAGCGCCGTCAGCTGCTGCATGATCTGTATATGTTCGGCTTTTGGCTTCGGGTAATCCGTGACCAGGCAGCGGCTGGCCAGCATCAGGCCGGTAATGCCCATGGTAAGCTCATAAATAGCCGTTTCGGTATTGCTGTATTTGTTGGACAAGACTTCACCCTGTTCGGTGAATTTAATCTGTCCGTGCACCGTGCCTTCAGGCTGGGCCACAATCGCATCATGAGTGGGGCCGCCGCCACGACCAATGGTGCCGCCACGGCCATGAAATAAACGGCATTCCACGCTTTTTTCTGCCGTCAGGCGGATGACTTTTTGTTGTGCTTCATACAGATTCCATGAAGAGGCCATGATGCCGCCGTCTTTGCAGGAATCGGAATAACCGAGCATGACTTCCTGCAGATTGCCGGAGGCTTTTAATAAACCGGTATAGACTGAGTTGTCGAGTAATTTTTTGAGCACAATTTCGATGTGTTCAAGGTCTTCAATGGTCTCAAATAAAGGTGAAATAATCAGTTTGCTGAACCATTGATTATTGTCGTCTTTGCCGGCCAGGCCATTGAGGCTGGCTAACCACATGACTTCCATAATATGGCTGGCAGCGTGTGTCATTGAAATAACATAAGCGCCAAAAGCTTTTTCACTGATTTCAGACTGCATTTTAAACATGGTTTCAAACACATTGAGCGTTTCAATGTTTAAGTTGTCGAGTTTTTCTTTATCCAGCTCAAATACAGGAGGCGTATCGATATAGTCGGCTAATGTCTGCAGGCGCTGCTCTTCTGTCAGTGAATGATAATCGGGGGCGTTTTTAATCTGTTTGAAAACATCGGCCACCGCGTCGGTATGACGGGTCGACTCCTGACGAATATCGAGTTTTAGCAAATAAAAACCAAAGGTTTCGACTTGTCGCATTAAACGTTTTAGTTCGCCCTCGGCAATGCGTTCGTCGCCATCGGCAACTAATGAGTCATAAATGACGCGGAGGTCAGCCAGAAAGTCAGATTCAGAAGTGTAGGCATCAGAGGTATCTTTATCATAATTGCCGCTGAGCTGGGCTTTAATATTAATGATATTTTGATTGATACGGTGCTGCATATAGGCGATTTTGCGGCGATATGGTGAGTTTTGATAAGCCTCGGCGCGCTCTGAAAATACATTAAAGCGAATCGATTCGTCATTTTTAAGGCTTTCATTAAAAGCCTCAGTGGTATGACATAACAGGCTGGAATGCGTCAGTTGTTTGAAAAGGATATGCAGCTTGGTCGCGTACTGGATAAACACCGTCTTCGACTGCAGTTGCAGGGCCATTTCGGTGGTTTCCGGTTTAACAAACGGGTTGCCGTCGCGGTCACCACCGATCCACGAACCAAATTTCAGGATAGTCGGAATATTGAACTGATGACCGGGAAAATGTTTCTTTAAATTACTTTCGAGATTGCGGTAAACATCCGGTATCGCATCGAACAGGCATTCGCGGAAATAGAACAGGCCGTTTTCAATCTCGTCTTTAACCTGTGGTTTGTTGGTGCGTACTTCATCGGTGCGCCATAAAGACTGAATCAGTGTTTCCAGCTCGTAGGCAATATTATCTTTCTGCGTTTTACTGAGCCGGCTTTCATTGAGTTTTTCATTGGTGGTAAAAATACGGCGCAACGCCAGCATGATAGTGCGGCGTTTGGATTCAGTCGGGTGGGCGGTAAAAACCGGAATATACGTTGTCTGGTCTAACAGTCGCTGCACCTGCTCGACGCTTAAATTCTGTTTTTTGAATTCAATGAAGGTGGCGTCAAAAGAGCCGTGCCATAGGGTTTCGTCACGGCGCACTTTGTTACGGCGTTCCTGGTGCTGAAACGCCTCTTCTGCAATATTGACCAGGCTGAAATAGGTGCTGAAGGCGCGCACTACCTGCACCAGTGTATCGGCATCAAGTGACTGAATGAAGGTCATCAGTTGCTGGCGTTTACGCGGGTTGTCGGTTTTGTTAAGGCTGATATAACCGGTCCGCAGTTTTTCTACCGCGTCGTAGATTTCCTGTCCGGCCAGTTTGCGCAAAACATCACCCAGCAAGGTACCGAATAATTTAACGCGTGATCGCAAAGCTTTATCATTAATGGGAGTCTGTATCACACTCATACCGTATCTGTTCTCTATAGCTTTCAATGGGCTCTGTTCTAGCAAAAGCCAATTATTGTGAGTTGAGCCCATTAATCAGGCAAAATTAGCCCGCTATTATACGTGGAAATCAGCTCCCACGCTTGCCTGATTCAGTAAAAATACCTGATTTGAGAGCATCAGTGTTTGTAGTGGTTTTGTAAGTATTTGATTATAAGTGTTTTTATGCCAGATCAGGAATTTGTTTTTAACATTATGAATCTCATGTTCTTTTATGAGATTATAAGCGCATACAATATGAGATTATAAGCGCATACAAATTCAGGAATGCATATGGCCGCCAAGAATACGGATGCACACGCATCTGCCAGCAATTCATCAATTACCGACAGCGAGGCCTGGCAACAGCTAAAAGCGCATTTTCAGCAAAACCGGACTTTGCATATGCGTGACTTGTTTGCCTCGAATCCAGAGCGCTTTCATCAGTTCCATATCCGCCTGGGCGACATCCTGCTGGATTATTCCAAAAACCGTATCACCGATGAGACCCGGCGTTTATTGATTGAGCTGGCGAAAACGGCCGGGGTGGAAAGCTGGCGCGATAAAATGTTTGCCGGCGAACACGTCAACCTGACTGAAGACCGGGCGGTGATGCATGTGGCCCTGAGAAACCGCAGTCAACAGGCGATGTATGTTGACGGGCTTGATGTGATGCCAGAGATTCGGCAAGTGCTGCAGAAAATGCGCGTTTTTTCTGATGCGGTGCGCTCAGGTGAAGCGCGTGGTTATAACGGCGGGCGTATTAAGTCGATTATCAATATCGGCATCGGCGGCTCTGATCTCGGCCCGATGGTGGTCTGTGAATCGATGAAACCCTACGCGCAGCGCGGCTTGAATGCGTATTTTGTCTCCAATGCTGATGCCACCCATTTGCAGGAAACCTTAAAACAGGTGGAGCCGGAGTCGACGTTGTTTGTGATTTCATCAAAGTCATTTACAACCCAGGAAACCATGCTCAATGCCGACAGTGCAAAAGCCTGGTTCCTGGACCTGGTCGGCAGTGAAAAAGCCGTCGCCAGGCATTTTGTCGCGGTCACCAATAATACCGAAGCGGCCGAGGATTTCGGCATCTCGGCGGATAATATTTACCAGATTTGGGACTGGGTTGGCGGGCGATATTCACTGTGGTCAGCGATCGGCTTGCCGATTGCGTTATATCTGGGCATGGATCATTTTGAAGAACTGCTCGAAGGCGCGCATGCCATGGACCAGCATTTTAAAACCGCGCCATTAGAAGAAAACATGCCGGTGATCATGGCCCTGCTCGGTGTCTGGTATAACAACTTTTTTGATGCCCAAAGCCATGCGGTAATGCCTTATAGTCAGTACCTCAGGCGCCTACCGGCTTATCTGCAACAGCTGGATATGGAAAGTAACGGCAAAACCATTGATCGTGAAGGCGAGCGGGTCGATTACCTGACCGGGCCGATTATCTGGGGTGAGCCGGGAACCAATGGCCAGCACGCTTTTTTCCAGCTGTTGCACCAGGGTACAAAACCGGTACCGGCTGATTTTCTAGTGCCCTGCATCAGCCAGAACCCAATGGGCAACCATCACCGGGTATTAGTCGCCAACTGCTTTGCACAAACCCGCGCCCTGATGCACGGCAAAACCACCAGCGAAGCACTGGATCAGCTACGTGAAGAAGGTGTGCCAGATGATGAAATAAATACCCTGTTTGCGCATAAAGTCTTTGATGGCAATAAACCCAGCAATACGCTTTTATTTGAAAAACTCACACCGAAAACACTGGGTTCTATCCTCGCGCTTTATGAGCATAAAGTATTTGTGCAGGGCGTGATCTGGAACATTAACTCATTTGACCAAATGGGGGTTGAATACGGCAAAGAACTGGCAGGCGACATTCAGGGAGAATTATCACACCGAGAAGAAACCCATAGCTACGACTCATCGACCAATGCATTAATCAATTATCGCAAAGGCATTTATTATCATCAGCAGGACAATAATAACTACGATAAAAAATCATAGTCATAAGTCATA